>Ga0307372_10000091_pt1 | contig 139765 bp, 160 predicted proteins | sample OX1MG_FD_202533 | JGI IMG/M metagenome (GOLD analysis project Ga0307372, IMG submission 202533) | Soil microbial communities from Risofladan, Vaasa, Finland - OX-1 | ecosystem: Environmental > Terrestrial > Soil > Coastal area > Acid sulfate soil | place: Finland: Risofladan, Vaasa... | reverse complement strand
AACATGCTTGCTTGTAGATATCTCAAGTGAGGGAACTGCAAAACTATACTGTGTACCAAGTGTTAATGCCCCAATCATGACAAGTATCAAAATCTGTCTTGACCATTTCATAAAAACTAGAAAAAATTAATTTCATAAATAGGCTTCCTTGACATTTGATTTATTTTGCAAGCAAAATCCTGCCTAATTTTCTAACACAAGTCAACAAACTTTGAGTGTATTTAAAGGGGATTTTGTGCGTGGCTTCTCTCCAAACTAGTACCTCAACAGCGAGTAAAAATAGAATGCCCTCATTTACGCATAGAAAGTTCCCAATTCTCATTATAGAGTAGATTATGATTGTTGAAAAGAGAATAGGGTATTTTTTTGAGTTAATTATATTGTAAATTGAATATTTTTAAAAAAAGTTGTTGTTAAAATTAACCCTGCGATTACCAAGATGATTCCTATCAAAATCATGATGTTGGATATGCCTGATTTCAAGATTTTATCAGTACCAATATTACTCACTATGTTTCTCAAATAATTCCTAAAAATTAGTACACACGTTTTTGAATAAACTCTTCGCATTAAGAACAATTCAGACAAATCTTTCGGATGACCAAAATCAATTTTTGGAAATATATTTTTTCTCTGTTGATAAATAACCTGTATTATCAATGCTATGTGAAAAAGATATCGAGTAACAGATAATGCTACGATGATTCCAATTATTTGTAAAACTATGCCAATATCACTTAGGTAAACTATCAATTTTTTTCAAAACCATAGTGAGAAATGTATCTAAATCATTGAGTTTTTGTTCCAAGGATTCAAAATATTTTGAATCTTGTTCATTATAGATCATTAATAAAGTTCTCTGCATGTCAAGATAACACAAATCCGCATAATATCTAGCCACAGCAAACGATTTCACGTCAAGTTTATCAAAATCTATCTGTGACGCGCTTTGGTAAGCAAAAAATAAATTAAATTTTGTAGTACAAATATTCAACCGCTTTGCAAATTCTTCGGGTGTCACCTCTTGTTGTCTCTAGTCCTAATTTAAAAACTCATCCGTAAGATGTTAATTCGTACGTCAAACTCTACTATGGATACAATAGTTGCAAGTTGTGACTTTCTCATTGCAATCTTTAGTCAGTTGGTTATAAGACGTATGCACAAATGCATACGTATGCAATATTGCATACAACTGTACTCACAGTGAAGTTTTATACTTTCTCAGAATCCATTCAGAGAATACCGCGTCTACTATACGATATTTACCAGTACCGTGTTTTTCTACAATATCTGCATTAACCAATCTATCCATAGTCTTAGGAATGGTTGTACGTGATTTTCTAATCTCTATTGCAATAGCAGTTGGTGTATCTACTGAATTAGCCAAGGCTATCAAAATTTCACGTTCTAGGTCAGAATGAGATTCAAATTGACCGCTAAAGTCTGCATCTAATTGTTCAATCATTTCAGAATATGCCTTGTCCACCTCCTCCTCCTTCAAATGCTTTTTCTCACCTTCCAAGCATAACAAGTAAAGTGATAATCCTAATCTTTGAACGTAGTCTGGAAAACCTCTGCTAAGGTAATAGATTTTTTCAAGCGCCGCGGGTTCCATTGTGATTTTAGCAACTTGAAGTCTCTTTTTAACAAAAGATGTAACTGATTGTTTATCCAACATACCAATAGGAATTTCTGTGAGTTGTTTGTAGAACGGGGATTTGGAATCATATACCATACTTTTCATAATAGTTGGTGCAGAGCCAGATAGTACATAAGACACATGTGATTGGGATTGGACAAGTCTTCTAAGCATTTTGAGAAACCCGTCTCCCCATTTTAATAATTCTTGGAATTCATCAATCATTATTATGAATGATACATTCTTGTCTTTTCCAAGATGCTCCGCATACTTTAATGCCTGTTCTAATAATTCATCTTCATTGACAGTAGGTTCTCTTAATTTGGCTTGGAATTTTACAAATTCTGATACTTCAATACCAAACTCTGAAATTCCATTTCTCAGTGCATCATATCCTTGTGCAAGTAATTTTCTTAATTTCTGTTTGTATGCATTATCTCCTGATTGCTCTATGTAAGATTCCAATATCGTATCTAGGAATTTTTTTGCAAAACGCTCTTTTGTAGAAATTCCATAGGCATCAAAGATTACAATCACACTTGTATTTTTCTTGACAAGAATTTTTTGTGCGTTTACTAAGAGGGAAGACTTGCCCGTTCTTCGTAACCCTAGTAAAATTACATTATTAATACTGCCTTTAGGTACGCCTGCCAAGAGAGCTAGCAATTTTTTTAGTTCATTTTGTCTATCAATGAAATATTTTCCAGTTACAGGTTTGCCTACTATGAAAGGTTGTTCCAACTGTTTCTACCTATTCTTTTGAGAATATATGCATTTTTGCATACGTATGCAATACTGCATACACTAGTATTCGTGTTGGGTGATACCTATCTGATTTTAGGAATCAAAACAATAGAAAATGTTGCAATTATCAATACAATGGCAGCAAATGGAAATTCAGGAACTGTAGGAGCCATTATCTTTGACATGTTCATTATAGTAATACTATGAGTAGAAAAGTGAGGTACTAGAACCAATACCTGCACTCCACTTTGAGTAACTATTATAGCAAAACTTGGATTGTCTGTTGATTTTGCATGCAGTATGGCATCCATGTTTGGTGCGGGTTGTATTAATTTCCCATCATACATTACACCTAGATCTTTTAGATTTGCTACGTTAATTGTTGTAGCATTAAGATTAAACATAATTACTTTGGGACCTGTTTGACTTGGTGCAGTTACTGTGACACCTAATGAATCAGGATTATTGATGGTTGTTTGAACAGAAACATTATTGTCAATAGATGTAGTTGTTGATTGGCTGGCACCTACATTTACTTCCGCCGCTATTGTTTGACTTGCTTTTGCTTGATTGATTTTTTGAATGTCTTGTGGAGTTGGAGTAAATAGAGAGGTGAATGGTGGATTTGTTGGCTGAACAATCGGGGTATTTGTTGGTGGAATAACTGCGGTATTTGTTTGTGGATTAATTACTTGATTTGTGGCATCAGAAATTACAGAGATGCCATTAGGAACTGTCACAAACACTTCTCCCTTAGCAGAGTCGTATGCAATACCAGGGGCTTTTACAAATACATCCATTGGGGAATAAATTGGAATTGTTGTAATTACCTGATTTGTCGAATCAGAAATTATAGAGACGGCACTACCATCATAACCAAATATTTCTCCCTTGGCAGAGTCGTATGCCCCAACACGTCCGCCAGAAACAGTGCCTACCACAGCATTTGTCGAATCAGAAATTATAGAGATACCATTAGTACTTTCCACAAATATTTCTCCCTTGGCAGAGTCGTATGCAATACCACCAGCACCCATTGGAATTGTTGTAATAACAGTATTTGTTGCATCAGAAATTACAGAGATACCACCATTACCTGATACAAACACTTCGCCTTTGCCAGAGTCATATGTAATACCAGAGACAATTTGACTTGGACCAATTGGTATTGCTGCAACGACTGTATTTGTGGAATCAGAAATTATAGAGACAGTGGCGCTACTACCAACAAGTGTCATAAATATTTCTCCTTTACCAGTGTCGTATGCAATACACCAGGGTATTGCTGCAGGACCAGCTGGAATTGTTGTAATTACAGTATTTGTTGCATCAGAAATTACATAGACTGTAACACCAGTGATAGCATAAGTTGTCACAAACACTTCTCCCTTAGCAGAGTCGTATGCAATAGCAATCGGTTCTGCTTCAATGGGAATTGTTGCAATAACTGTATTGGAACTATCAGAAATTACAGAGACTGAACCAATACAACCAGAGCAGCCTTGATTCGCCACAAATATTTCTCCCTTACCAGAGTCGTATGCAATAAAGCCAGAACCTATCTCATCAATTGGTATTGACGGTGTAATAGGTGGTGTTGGGATTTTTTGAGGTTCCAGAGGTGATGGTGGGACATTTCTTAGATTAGTTACATTAAGAGTGAAAAAACCAATATTGCTTCTATGAATTGTATCTCCATCATAATATGCATTAATTTGTATGAGGTTTGAGGAATACTCGTCAGGAGTGTATGAGACACTACATGAACCAGATGATAGAATGCAAGGACTGCCTTCGAACCTTTCAGTATGGGTGGGACAATTACCTGCAGATGCTAATGTACATGGGATATTAGTTCCATCATTCCACGATATAGAACCAGTAGGAGTGATTGGTGAATTTGATGTGTCAGTGACAGTAGCAGTAAAGTTAACGTAACTATGGGAGTAACTAGGTTCGATTGTGATTTTAGGCGGAGGACTTTGGTTATAATTCAAAGTAAAAGAAGTTTGATAAAGACAAGGTGTTCCAACATTTCCTAAAAGGCAAACATCATATTTTCCATCACCAAATTCTCCGTCTTCGACTCCATTACGTGACCACGTTTCATTTGGGTTTGTTTGTAATTGAATAGTGAATGTACCATCGGGTTTTACATTGATGTTATTTGACATCCCCCTCCCCGCACCAAAACCTTGATCATTTTCCCTGCTTACACTAATGCTAAGATTTGAAAATTTTGGAAGTAGAAAAACTTTTCCAGAAATTGTGATTTTATCCCCAAACACATAAACTGATTTATCTGTTTTGACCCATCCAGATTCAATAGTTGGTACAAGAGTTGTGGCAGAGGTTGTGGCATACATTGTACTTTCACCTGATGCACTAATCAAGAAAACACGATAGGTGTAAGTTGTATTTGGAAAAAGATCCTTATCATAATACGATACTCCACTCCCATCTTGGCTGTCAATAATAGTCAACCATGTAGAGCCACCATCATCTGATTTATCAATTTTGAATGAAATCGAAGAATTTCTTATGTTTTCTGGTTCATTAAAACTTACAGCAATACTCGAAGTTGAAACTGCAATTGCTTTTACTTTAGATTCGTTAACAGATGTGGTTAGAGCATTATTAGTACTTGTGGGGGTGGCCAGAACCTCTGGCGTAGGACTTCCAGTACCAATTGTGTTTATTGCAGAAACTCTGTAAATGTATGTCTTACCCGTGATTAAATTAATGTGAGTATAGGTTGCGACATTATTTAATGTGACAAGAGTGGAATATGTTGTTGATGGTGCAACCCTGTAGTCTATTTCGTATCCAATAATTGGCGATCCACCGTTATTCTGAGGTGGGCTCCAATTGAGGCTAATGCTAGTGGAGGAAACTGCAGTTGCCGTAAATCCTATTGGTGGGTCTGGTGTTGTTGTAGTTTGAGCAAACACTTGGTATTGATGTAAATATACAAAAGCAAGACTAACTAGTATTGCAAATGAAGTGACAACTAGTAATATTCTCGAATAATTCAGGCTTTTTTTCATTATTTTCATACTAATAAACACCATTCTTGTTTTCAGAGACGTATGCCTATTCATTGACTAATTCTCCCACATCAAAGCAATTCTTACACACCCAATGAAAATCAGAACTTGGCTGAGAACTACTCGTAAGTTTCACCTTGTTCTTGTCAATTCCTCGTATTATTTCATGGATTCTATTTGGTCTTAGAAATATTACAACAATATTATCTGATTTACAAGTAGGACAGGAGATCTTGCCCTTTGTCCAATATGTGATTTGTAGTTTCATGTAAGTTATAATCCGCTCAGGAAATTGCCAAGTTGAGTTTCTACTGAATCCAATATTGCGATACAAGGCCCACTTGAAATTACATACTTAATTGTATGAAATGCAAATAGTATCAGAGTCCTACCAAATAGTAGTGTAGTTTTGCTTGCCACTTCAAGTATACTTGTAAATGCAATCTCATGAACATGTTTCTTTATTTTATCAGAGTTTTTACGATCAAGAATACTCATGAGTACATTTGCTCCTGTTTGCCTTGCAGATTGATGAGTTGATTCTTCCAGAGTAGTGCATGTTGATCTTTTGGATTAATTTCCAATACTTTGTCATAGCATCGTATTGCAGACTCGTATTGTTCTAATTTACAAAGACTAGATGCTTTCCCTAGAATTGAATCAGTATCTCTAGGCTCTACAGAAATCGCCTTGTCATAGAATACAATTGCATCAGTGTATCTTCCAAGGTAATAGTATACTTCTGCCTTGTAATACAATGCAGCAGAGTCTTGCGGATGTTTTTGTAGAACTTTATCAAGATATACAATTGCTTCCGGATATGTTTCGATTCTGAGAAGAGCAAATCCCTTGTGTAATAATGCGTCATAGTTATCAGGCTCTACTCCAAGTATCTGATCGTAACATGTTATTGCATTATCATACTTGGCTTTCTTCTCAAAGGCCTGACCTTCTCTGTATAATCTATTGACATCAATCTTACTTGCAGTATTAAATTTCTGATTGTTTGTTTGATTTTCCATTAGATATAATGAATTTAGAAATACTTAGCTTTACCTGTTATCAAATTTAGTATAACTGAAATCTACAAAGTCGGTTTTTGTAGCAATAATTTTACCAGTTAAAACCAGTTTTTTATGAATGAGACTGAAGTTTTAACCATTTTTGCCAAATTTTTATGGCTTGTTACGGCTTTTTAGGCATGAGGTAAACATATCGGTTTTTTGTCTGATCAATGATTATTTTTTAGCAAAAACATCCTAGTTGTTCCTATTTAATTCTCCAGATTCCCTTCAGTGATAATATTTAGCTTTTACTGTATCTTTACCATGCCATTACCCTTGGATTCGAGAATAGTTAACTTTTCCAGAATGACTTCCTCAAACCCATTCATGTTGTAAACACCGTAATAGCCTAGTTTTTGACCAGTAGTTTTCTCTACAAATTCTCTTATACATAAAAAGTATTTCTTGAATGTACGAGGGTCGACATTTCCCAATATAACTTTCAGAGTTGTTTCAATATCATGTCTATAGAACATAGGAAATTGGTCTGACCCCTTTAATTCATGGGTTATTTTTTGTAATTTTAAAAGTACATCTTTGCGAGGTTCTTTTCCATCGAAACATAAAGATGATGTTGGATGATGCTGTGGCCCAAAATTATCAATGTACTTTCCAATTATTGATTCCAATTCAATGTTTAGATTCAGTTCTAAACCATATTTTTTAAATATATTTTCTTTAAATTTTTTTAATACATAGATTGGTAAGTTAACTATTACTTTTACCTTATCCAAATCATTAGATACCGTTATCTTTTCTAATTCATTAATATCAAATATTTCATTTTTATTATTTTCAATTTTCTTAGTTTCTTCTATCTTAATTTCTTCTCTAAGTACAATTTGATTATCAATTTTTATTGTTGTATTATCAGGGATTTTGTCACCATAGTTTTCCTTCACAGCATCATCCAACATCATCTTTTTATCATGACCTTGTTCCACTAAGTTCATTTCTTAATCCCATTCCTATGTAGTTTTGAACTATTTTCTAGTTCTAAACATTCAATTTTTAAAAAAATAGAGATGGAAGATGATTTTATTTTCATCACTCCGCTACCTCCTTGAATTCTAGACTTTCCTCTAATGTTTCTACACTAGTCTGGTCGTCAAATCTCTTCATACCAGTCACTAACTTGTCGAATTCCTCAGACCCTCCCAGTTTCTCATGTAATTCCTTGCCAAACTTGATTGCATTTTCAGAGTCATTCGCTCTTTCGTAGAATCTCACTTTCTTCATTAGCAATACAATCTGCCTTGCCTCAGTTTGTGGGTGCAATCTGTCAATTTCAGCCTGAGCCTCATCGGCAAATCCCAATTGGGATAAAGCAGAGGCTTTGTTCACTATGGCATTGAAATATTCTGGGTGAGTAGGTGGAATTTTGTCAAAGTGTTCTATGGCCTCATATTGTTTCCTCTGGAACATTAATTCTAGTCCTTGTAGGATATAGTCAGAATCGAATTTTTGCTCGTCGTTATTGTTACTCAATTTGATACACCTCCACTAACTACTTGTCTAACCAAGATTGTTAATTGGTCAGAATCTTTGCTAGCATGATTTGTTCTTAATTTTGCTAATCTTCTATCAAGTTGTGTTCTATTGGCACGTCCCTTACAGGCCAAAGGATACTTGCAACACGGGCAAAATACTTCTTGAGTGACCAGAAAGAAGCCACATTCTCTACAAGATTTCTTTCCATCATGATAATTAGGAGATAGTCGGGAATATTTCTCACATATTCCTTTACAGCATTTACTCATTGGATTGTCTCCTCCGAAATCCTGTATTTTCTTAGATAGTCCAAGTCGCGGTGCTTTACGCAAACATGGAAAGTTTGTTCTCCCTGAGGAGTGCTTACCGTTATGACAAACACTTTGGGCTTGTCACAACATTCCTGTATTGGGTTAGTTGCTTTTTGCATGGAATACTATTGGTTTTTGAGAATAAGACCTGTTTCTAACAATTGTTAATTATACTAACATTTTATTACAATCGTATGAGTTATCAGTTTCCTGATCTTAAACAAATTAAGATATACAGAAAAAAACTAGATATCAACCAAAAAGAACTTGCTGAAGCAATTGGACTTTCAAGATCAATGATAGCACATATCGAGATTGGCAAATCTGCACCTAGTTATAAAAAAGTGGCAGAGATTTTCAATCACTTGATAAAAAAAATAGGAACTATTCCGGATTCAGTAGGTGAGGTATATCTTGAAAAACCTGTAACTTTACGCCCCGGGGATAAAGTAAGAAAAGCACTGGAAATTCTTGACAAAAATGATTTTAGTTGTATTCCGATCATGGATGGAGAAGGAAATCTAAAAGGTAAGATTACAAGAATTGGAATTAATGAAATATCTAGCAAAAAAGATTACAATGAGATATTTCTAAGAGACATACTGGAAGAATCTCCACCCACAGTTCCACATCATACTCCTACTGAGTGGATCATGTATTTTCTAACACCTCCTAATTGTGTACTAGTTACAAAAGGAGGTAAAATTGAAGGAATTATCACAATGTGGGACGTTGTAGAACGAATATCGAAGACCAAAACCTTACGCTAAATTTTGATAGTTATGATATCAACCATATGTGATTTATTTGATGCAGTTGAAAGAATGCGGAAATGATATTAGATTTTACTGCCTTCTACACCCTCAACAATTTTTACTAGAAAAATTCGCTTTTGTCCTTTTTCCCAAAATCCACAATTTGTAATTTGTATTGTTTTTATTCCTGCCTTGATACAATCCGTATAGAATTCCACATCGGCAGTAAAGAGATTACAATTATTTCTATCGCAATAGGCTGCAATTTTATCATCAGGACTACCTACTGGTAAGTTTATTGGATCGTCACCCACTTTTATGATGATGGCATATGGTTTGAGCATCATGTGATTTTCTACATCCCAGCCCAAAATATCTTCATCAATTACAACCTTATTGGTCATATTATTTTGAAGTGATTCAGATTATTATCAATATCTAAAATGTTGTATCAAGTAGAACTCTTGCTAGTCTGTATCTCTCTTTTGAATTCCTTCCAGTCTCCTAACATTTGTACGAATTCTTCTATTTTATCTTGTGACATACCAATGAATGGATTTTGTTTTACTTTGGATAGTTGTCTCTGTAACTCCATAATCTCTAGTTCTTTTTGTTTCAATTCTACATTTACAGTCTCTTGTAGTTCTTCATTCTTGATTTTTAGCAATTCAGACTCTCCAATAGTTAGTTCTGGAATACATTTCCTATACTCTGCCTTTATTGTCTGAAAGAGTTTCTGATCTTGAGGAGACATTTCTGATTCATTCGCTGGTAATCTCCAATAATGAGAGGCTAATGAGGAACTAGAATGTCCCATGAGCATCTCTACTCTTTCAGAATCCATCCCAGAGGTCTTGCAAACTGTGTTAAAGTATTTTCTAAATCCATGGCAAGTCATAATTTTATGTCTAGTCCTAATGTTATGCGAATTTTCCAATACTCCTGCCTTGCGAACTAGACTAGTGATAATTTCTGAAATCCCAGTGGATGATCTAATTTGTTCTGGATGATGTGTCTTGTCTTTTGGATCTGTCCACTCGCCAGCCTTTTCTGGTTGGAACTCATTTCTTATTAGTGGAGATTCTGGTGATATGGTCTCGCCATTTCTTTTTCTATATTCTAGATAATCTACGATATCCTTGTATCCTTGGGGTGTGACAAAGGCATGATATTCTTGCATTGTATCTGCATAAACTACTACAGCCCCCCAATCTTCTATTGCTCTCAAATGTTTTACTTTGAGATCTTTTACACCACCTACTCTCATTCCAGACATCATAAATCCTAGTACGGCCTTTTGTCTAATGTCTGCAAACTGGTACATTCTTTGTAGTTGCAATTCGTTGTACTTGCCATCAATAGAACGTCTCTTTTCAGGAAAATTGGCTTTGATTCTTTTCCATGCTTCATGCATGCCGTCTATCCTGTTGAATGTCAGAAAACTCACTAGAGGATTTACATAACATGGTATGCTGTTTGTATTGGTGCCTTCTTCTTTGGCACTTTGTTTTAGTTTATCCACATATGCTTCAATATGGTCTTCTATCTCGTTTTTTGTTAGTCTGACAAAGTCGTCAGGAAATATGTCCCTAACTTTGAAAAACTTGTAGAGAGAATTCATCCAGTTGGTATAGGTGCTGGAAGACTTGGCTCTTTTTAATTGCCTGTTAATACTTTCAATCTTTACAAATTCTTCTTTAGATATAGATTTCATATATTATAATAGCAAATCATACCTAAAATACACAGAAGGTTTAGAATCCTTCTAACAGAATATAAAGGGTAAATCTGTAGTGCCGAGTATGCCTAGTCAACAGGACCAAATCTGGATCAAGATGTGGAAAGAAAATTCTCCAGAGCTTAGGGCAAAGGCCGTACAATGGAGAAAAGAAAATGCTCTAGTACGTGTAGATAGACCAAGCAGGATCCAAAGGGCACGAAGACTAGGATACAAGGCAAAACAAGGAATTGTTGTAGTAAGAATGCGTGTAGGTAAGGGTAACATGCGCAAGAAAAGACCAGTTGCAGGAAGAAGACCAAAACACCTAGGTGTACTTCGAATCAAACCTGCTCTTAGCATGCAAAGAGTTGCAGAGCGCAGAGTGTTGGAGAGATTTCCAAACATGGATCTTCTTGGCTCATACTATGTCCATCAAGATGGTTTGTATCTTTGGTATGAAGTAATACTTGCAGATGTCTCACATCCAAGAATCATAAAAGACAAAGAAATTCGCGGCAAACTTGCTACTCTGAAAAATTGAGATCTCAAATTTTCTTACCATGTGTGATTTTACTAGGCATGTTGACAGTACCAGTTTTTGCACAGGAAGTCTCGGTTCCAAAAAACCTTGATCATCCTGGCATAAAATGGGACTGGAAGATAAAAGCGGAAAATTACACCTTTGACGTTATTACAGTATCAAATTATGACCTGCAAAATGTAACCTTTAACGAGATGAACAAGGAACTTGTCTTTCTTGGTAACAGCACACACACTGGAAACATTGCTGAAATTCAGATACCTACCAATCTGATAGGTGGAAAACTCACAGTAGCACAAGATGGAAAACCAATTTCTGCTATAATAGTTAATGGATCTGACAGCTCTACAATAATGCTGAAATTCAATCAGACTGGCGTGACCAACACAAGTGTAATTGGGACTACATATCTTCCAGAATTTTCAAATGTTGCTTTGCTTGTAATGTTGTTGTCAATTTCGATGGTCTTGTTAATACCAAAGATTGGAAAATTCTAAAATCCATTATTATAGTCTTCCCACATATTTGCTCTTGTTGTAAGCTTGTTCATCTGATAAAATATTCCACCTACAATGCCTGCTTGGTAAAATGCGTATAGGTAAACTTGAGAGTGTGTCGGGTCTGAGTGAGTAAAGGTAAGCGCAAGCATGGAAAAGAAGATGTATGTTCCAACAAATGTAAATATCTTACTAAATATTCCTTCCATCCCAACTATTCTCCTTGTTGCTGCTGCCATCATTGTTATGCTTGATATTATCAAAAATGTTAGTCCTCCGTTTGCCTGAATGAACTCTGTTGCCCATGGAATCAAGCCGTCTGTAAAGATTGACTTATGTGATGGCTGTGCTCCTCCATGAAGTGCAAAAGAGACTGATGTAAAAATTGCCCCCATCATGAACAAAAACAAAAATACCTTGAAGAATGCCCGTTTTAGTGGACTGCGAGATTCTGAAGGATGCATTACCCTGTCAGTCATTTTCAGGCCATATAGAAAACCAATCCCAAAGGATGGCGCAAACATCAAGTCGATAATCAAAGGACTCTGTCTTATCATTTTGTCAATATCTGGTCCAAATATGAGATATGAGACGAGGGCTAGTGTTGCTGCTCCTAAAAATACTGCAATATCTACTGAACTTCTGCTCTTAATCTCCAATAGGTCTGTTCCCCAATCATCCAATTTGATATTGCTGTAAAATTATGGATTAAAGAAGGAAATCGAAAGGATTTTGCCTTTTTTATCAACTCATTTTGCCTTTTATTTGGGACCTATTCATCTTGTACCGTGAAAGCAAAAATTGTAATCATACTCATTGGCATTGTAGTTTTTTCATTTGGGATGCTCTTCTACCTTCAAGGGAATTCCATGGCTGGACCTACTTCATCGTTCATGTATTCAAATCCGAAATGGATTGTAAACGGCCAATGGATTGCCGTTGGTGGTGTATTGATTTTGGCTGCAGGCCTTGGAATCAGCTTACGACGCCCAAAGTCATAGTGGATCTGACCCTGGCTAATTGACGAATCTTTTTTGTAATTAGATTGTCCATCTGAGATTCAGTATCGGTTTCAGCTTCTACTACGATGTCGTAATCTCCGTATACTACTCTTGCATCCTTTACTTTGTCTATTTTCTTCAATTTTTCAACAATCTCGTTTTCGGCACCAAGCTCGCAACCGATCAAAACGTATGCCTTTTCCATACTATATCAAATCATGACACAAGCTTAAATTCTTATTCCATGCATTTGATACAATCCTTCCTAAGTTCGTCATGGATCAACTTGATCTTCCATAATTGGTACTGCCCATGGAATTAAATGGCGGTCTTAAAATGCTATTTCATGGGATTGTTTGGAAAATCAAAGCCCAAAGATGATACAATTGAACAAATGAGAGTATTACTTGATAACTTTCAGTTTGCTGACTTGCAGATCTTTTGTACTGAAATACTTGGAACCCAGCCGGCAATTGACCAGGAACACCTGTCAAATATAGAAATGCTTGATTTTGTATGGGACCAATATCATAAGGGAAAAATGCAATTTTCTCAGATAAAGGAATTTGCACTAAAACATCAAATAGTTGCAGAAAGCTTTTTTGAATAAATTTTTAAATTTGTATATCTAATGTCTTTAGAATATTTGTCATGAGATCATAGACCCGTATTAGATGGTTGTTGGTATCTACAATGTATAGCTTGTCTTGGTACCATTTCACATCGCTTGGCTCATATAGTTCTAGTGTGTCACAGATTGGATCATTCAATCTGCATATTGTGCTCATACCTTGCTTTCCAATTAATGTGCTAACCGAATCATTGTCTTGATCAATCACTCTAATTGAAGAATTGTAAGTATCTGCAACAAATATTTTGTTTGCAGTTGCACACAATCCTAGTGGGTGCTGGAATAATGACTCGCCGGTTTTGCCGTCTTTGTATCCAAATGCAAATAGTCCATGACCCACAATGGTTCTGACATATTGTGTCTTGAGATCTATCTCTCGGATAGATGATGTTTCACTGTCTACAAAGTATACTATGTCATCATGAATGAAAATTCCGCTTGGCTGTGCAAGCTGTGCCTGCATCCTATTACCATCGATGATATCTTCTTGACCATTTCCTGCAAAAGGCTTTGTCAAATCTGTATTGGTGTCATATGTCCATATCTGATGATTTCCCGCCATTGTAATAAAGACCAAGTCATCTTTTACTGCAACATCCCATGGGGATGAAATCGAAATCTCTTTCCCTCTACCGCCAGATGATCTCCATGGGCCTTGTTTACCTGTTCCTACAAGTGTAGTCACTTGGTTGTTTTGCAGGTCTATTTTTCGTAATGCATGATTTTCTGTGTCTGCAACAAAGATGAGATCCTCTTTCCATGTAACTCCTTGAGGTCTGAAAAATGTCGCATCTGGAAATCTGCCATCTCCTAGTCCTATCTTGCCACTCCCAATGATGTGCAATATCTTGCCTGAAAGATCGGTTACAATGACCCGATTGTGGTTTGAATCCGATATGGCAATCCTGTCTTTTGATATTGATATCTTGCCTGGAAAAGATAATGTTGTACTACTCTTCTTGATAGTTTTCACAATCTTGATTGGTTCTCTTGCCAGTGTGTGAGATTTTTCATGTTTTTCCAAAAGGACATCAATTGTGTCTTCTATCATCTCTTTTTGTCCCTCTCCAGACTGCCTGTATACTAGAATCCCGTTGGGATCAATTATGGCAATTGTGGGCCAGCCATTGATTCCAAACTTGTTCCAGACGGTCATTTTCTCGTCTACAAGTACTGGATGTGATATCTCATATCTTGCTACGGCCTGTTCGATATTTTTCATGTCTTGCTCATTGAAGAATTTTGCAGAATGTACTCCTATGAATACAACTGGCATGTCTTTGTATTTTTTTTCAAGCTCTGCAAGTATGGGTAGTGTATGCATACAATTTATGCAACAATATGTCCAAAAGTCTAATACTATTACATGGCCCTTGAGTTTTTCAAGCGAAAGCGACTCTTTTGTGTTAACCCAATCAAACTCTGGGGGAAATTCTGGTGCCTTGGTAACTTTGGAAAATATGTTATCAAACATGAATATACAAATTTGAAATTTTGGTTATTTAACAGCTCTTCAATAGTATAATAATTCTTAATACGATAATCTTATTAGTCTACCGCATCTCTCCGTTAGCATTGGATCTTTTTAAAAAGAAATTCAAATGTGAACAATGTGATACCACATTTACAGTTTACGACGATCTGATAAAACATGCACGTCATGATCATCACCATGATATTGTCAAATGTGACACGTGTGGAAAAGAGTTTATCCATGAGCAAGATAGGCTCCACCATTCAAGAAAGGAGCACCAGAAGAAAATGGAGGAACGCATTCACAAAAGTGAGCACACACATGAAAACAAGTCTCCTTCTCCGCAAGATGAAGTTGATGCTCACACAAGAAATTTTGGAGATAATCTATAACTCCCACGATGTAAACGTCTATTCTGACTGAAGCATAAGTACACTAGTGACTGGTCTTAAGCCTAGAATTTTTGAATGTACCATCTCGGTTAATTCTCTTTCTGTTTCGGTTTCGATTTTTACTATCACATCATATACCCCATGTGTTGCCTGTGCTTCCTTGACACCGCGTAATTTCTGTAGCGATTTGACAATTTGTTGTTCTTTTCCAAGATAGCAGTTTATGAGAACAAATGTTTCTTGCACGTCATTATTTTTGTGATTATTGTATTTGAATGACATAGATTGCAGTGTGTACTAACTAGACTTTAACTCAAGTTTGTTATATTGATGCATGGTTCACATTGTATCAAAAATAATGATAAGTTCCTCTGCTAAAAAAGTCTGGAGTGTAATATCTGCAATTGAAAGGGATCCATATTTTTGGAAAGGCCTGACAAGGGTACGAAATACATCTCATAGTCGAAATGTGTTTACTCGGGAGGTGATATTGAGCAATTCCGATAAATGCTATCAAAAAGTTATTCTTTTTCCTATTGAAGGCATTCACATCAAGTGGACTAGAGGCCCAATAATCGGCATAAAAGACATTTTGATAACGCAAATTGGAAATCAAACCCTTCTGGAAGTTGAGATGAACTATGAGATAAAAGGAATTGCACAACTTCGTTCCAGACGTATTTCGGAGGAGTTACGAAATGAATCTGAACTGGCATTACAGTTGATAAGAGAAGACATTGAACAAATTGAACCCTTTCAGATCAAAGACAGAAAACAATGGGTGGATTTGATTCGTGAGTAAACACAAGCAAATACTGGTAAAACCAGAACTGGGTGTTTCTGTAAGCAGTTCACCGAAAACAAATGAACCTTTTCCAAAATGTATTACGCCTAATTGTAAAGGGTGGCCAATAGTGACCGATAATGTTTCAGGTGAGATCCTTTGTGGTTCATGCGGACTAGTTTTAGAAGAAAAATCTCTAGAAACTATTTCACCATATGTGTATGACTCGACAGATTATCTGACAAGAAAAAGTTCTGGGATGGCTAATTCTTTGACAATGTTTGATATGAACATGGCCACTATAATCTCCGACAGGGATAGTATGGGAAATTCTCTTTCCAGGATAGCCAAGAATGAATTTCATCGCCTAAAGATGCTGAACACTAGGAGTATTACTTCTAGAAACAAAACACTACGGTCTGCTCTTTTATTTCTAAACATGTTGCAGATGAAATTGGGGATGCCGGACTCTGTGGCAGAAAACTCCGCACATCTGTACAGAAAAGCAATGCGAGCCAGAATGACTGTTGGACGAAAGTCAAAAAATCTAATGTGTGCATGCGTTTATGCATCTTGCAAACAAGGTGGAATACCGAGATCCATTCTTGAGATATCTCTTACAAGTAACATAGGGAGAAAAGAAATCGCGAGAACCTATAGAAGTCTGATTGCAAAATTTGATCTATCTATAGTTCCTTTCGGCTCTACCGAATTTCTGGCAAGGATTGCAAATGAGGTACAAATTAGTGAAAAATCCAAAAGAACTGCTCTGGAAATACTCTGTACAGCTGAGGAAACTGGTCTTGCACGTGGTAAACACCCAAAAGCATTAGCAGCAGCATCGCTCTATTTGGCGTGTGTTCTAAATGCAGAACAAAAGACACAAGCAGAGATAACTAGGGCTTCAGGTGTTACCTCTACTACAATACGTGCAAGATATTATGATCTGAAAAAATTATATTTAGAGTCCGAAGGCGCGGATGGTTTGTAAAAAATTGGCAAAATAAATGTAGGGAAATATGTTTTCTATCTGTGTCTTCTCTGGATGGTAAAATTCCTCGATCTGAAGCAATTGCACTCATTATGGACATTGCAATCAACGCATACATTTCTCATGTGGATGGGGGGGTCATTTGCATGATATACTATAGTGAACCATTTTATTAAAAACACGATTAACATTGTCATGTCAGATTTATTAGCGTGCTTTACACGACAAATCGGTACAAATCTTAAAAGCTCAGTAATACATACTAAAAGGAGTTGAGCTCAAGTAAAAAAACATCCACAATCACATTCCGTCTTGATGAAAATACTATCAAAAGATTACGTAACGAGTCTGAACATAGACAAGTAAGTACTAATACGCTTGTAAATCAGGCACTGAAACAGTTTCTGGATTGGGGCATGTACGAATCCACGGTTGGATTTGTAATAATAAACAAACAGGTTTTTGTCCACGTTTTCAGCAAACTTGACCAAAAAGAAATAGTCGATATTGCTACTCGTGTTGGCAAAGATGAGGTAAAAAACATGGCACTATTTATGAACGGTAGAATTGACATCCAGTCCTTTTTTGCATGGTTTGAATTGAGAATGATAAACTCGTCGGTTCAAGTAAGCCACATTAATGAAGATGATGGTTTTCATAGATACGTCATGAAACATGAATTGGGAAATAACTGGTCTGTATATCACAAGATAATTCTTGAATTAATATTTGAGGAAGTCTTCAATAAAAAGATCGACGTAAAAATTGACAAGACAATGATCTCAATTGAATTCTTTGAATGACAAGATAGTTTTAACCATTGACAAACTTGGCTTCATACACTTTTTTTGCATATTGTATGGATATGGAATCTAAATGCTCTGTCACGGCAAGACCTCTCAAACTGAATACGTCATTCTCAAATTGAGATATTAATTCAGATGGTATCTCTACTACTGCCTTGTATACACTACCATATTCTGTAGGGCAGGTGACTGTTAGATGAGTTCCATCTGAAACTCCTAGACAATCACTGTATGTGTACTTGGCATCCGTACTGGTATATTGCGTATCAATATGCTGGATATTCACACGAGGTGTCTCCTTGACTGGCTCGATCACACTTGAATGCTCTGAAGGAGCAGTCACTTGGATTTGAGATGATCTGGAATTTGAAAAAGACTCTAGGTTGCTCATACCTGACATGCCCAGAATTATGATTGTTACAATTATCCCGGAAATGACAAGTATATTTCCGTGATTCTTGTTGTAAAGATTTTTCTTTGGATGCTTTGGTTTTGTAAGGCTGTCATGACTTTGAACTGTGGTAACTGTTCTTTGCACATTCACTATTTTGTATGGTTCAAGATGTATGTGGTGAGAATGAAATTCCGTAATAGTTTTTCCGCTGCATGTTAGACATATCTTTTGTATAGTCTTTCTACATTCCGCACATGTAGACCATTTGATGAGATCTCCTCCACATGTTCTGCATGATTTATCTGGCATTTGCTTTACTCCTGTATATTTTTACAAATATGACAACACCTGTCATTATTGCAGCAGCTACAATTGATAATCCAATTATGATGTTATTCCAAATAGGGTTGTTTTGAGGAAGTTGAAATGTGGAATTGCTTTGTGTGGGTTTGATTGTAGAAGAATTTTGGCTAACTTGCAATGAAATATTGTCTTGCTCTCTGATCGTGTTGGTGTTGACATGTTGCTGAATTTCTGGTTGTGGTACATTTTGGTTTGTAGTATTTTTTTGTGTAGTGTTTGTAGGACTAACTGTGGAGTTTTGGTATGTTGGTAATTTGTAATCAGGACCTGATATGCCCATCTGATGTGGCAGTTTACCTATGACTGCAAGTGCTTGTCTTATCTGTTCATCCGTCCAGCTCCGCGCCTTGAGTCCTGCATAAAACTGAGCTTGACTAATCGTTCCATTTTGATATTCTTTTAAAATGGTGTCACCATTGTCTGCTATTGGGGCCTCAGCTGGAGGTGTTCCAGGTGTAACTAGGAATGGAATTATCTTTGTAGTATAATTTTGCTCAGAATCGCTTTCAAGTACCCACCCGAGTTTGATTTGATACATGCCTGGAGGCTCATCTTTTGTGTTGCAGAGGGTGGAAAACCTCTCCAATATCTTCCCATTTGATGTTACATCACACACGGAATTTTCAAAACCATTGAGAAAGACGGGCTTTGAATTGTTTGTACTGGGCAATGAAAATGTGATGACTCTGTCAGCAAAATCATGATTTACGGCATCATCGTATGTGTAGATTGGAAAGCAGTCTTGTCCTCCACAATGATTTGTCAAAGTAGTGCCAAAGGGCTGTGAAAATGGGAGATAAATGTAAAGATCGGGATATGGATAACTCGTTTTTGATATGTCTGGAATATGGGACACGGTGATAGTTATCTTGGTTCCAGGGGGTCCAGAATTTGGAGATATCGTAATGTATGGACTGCCAAGTGTGCCAAGATCTGATGCCCACACGGCATTACCTGATGGTATAATTGCAAGCACTATCAACAGTAACACTATATTTTTCAATTATGAACAACGCTAAAATTAATAATTAATAAGACTTGAGTTTAATTTGTCTGTAACATTGGCGGTAGTATGATTCTAGATGACTGTTCCATAAAATATATTTTAAATTTAGAAAAACCGAATGCTGATAAATGATATTCTTTCTGAGATCCTATTATCATTGTTTTCCAATATCTTGATTAAAATCCAGCAGCCATTGGGTCTGATGGCTTGATTATCTCCCGTAATAGTGTGGTTGCATATGAGCCTCTTGAGAGAGTAAACTCAACATATGGTTCCTTTATTGCAAAGTCATTGCATGATATGACTGCCTGCCTGAATCCGCCCTCTGTACTTGCTTCTTGCATCTCTTTTACAAAAAATTCTTTTGGAGTTATCTGCTGCTCTGCAAGTATTTGTGATATGAAACTGTCAAATCGATTCTTTCTTGAGTATGAGTAACCTACAAGCGGAACTGCTAATCTTTGCTTTGGGTCATTTTGGTATCTTCCAAGGTTATCATCTTTATCAAAACACACATCTCCTTGTTGCGGCTGCATCATATCCTCTCCAAACTCATATGCCTTTGATATTGTTTGATTGTACACAAATGACTGGAATGCCTCAACAAAAAACCTCCGCAATTGTATCGGTATTGCACGAAGAGCCTTGAGGGCATCACCGTGATTTACCATCTCACTTAATACAATTCTTTCAATGTCCATTTGTGGAGGAACTTGGTCAAAGACCTTGGTATAGTTTGACTTGTCCTTGAGCATTTCACGTATCTTGTTGTTATGTGCCAAATCGTATTCTGAAGTAAAGGAAAGTAAAGTCTCCACAGCATAATCAAAATTTTTTTGCAAAATGGCTTTTCCTATGAGATGAGATACTGGTCTCTTGCTTCCAAATCTTTGGTACCCGAAAAAATTTAGAATCTTGTCATAGTCTATAAACTGAGAGACTTTTGTAAAATCCGCGTCCTCTATTTTTATTTTGAAATGGTTTCCAACCATGTCTTTTTTTGTAAGGGGTTTTTGAACAAGACCGATTTTTTCAAGCGTATATCTATTTGTAATCAAGGTATCTGCAGACCTTCCTGTTGTCATGTCGCATACATATTGCTCAGTTGTAGCATTTGCATCCTTGAGGCCAAGAGCCTTGAGTCTCAAGCCATATTTTGTAAAAATATCTGATAGTGCGTGGTTTGTGTCTATGCCATGTTTTTTTAGCTTGTACACTGCATAACTTCCTGAAGATGAAATCTTGTCAAGTGTCTTATCTCGCAATATTTCGGAGACAAAAAACTGTTCTGGAGATGACCTGATCTTACCTCCGGTGCACTCTGTCTTGGTACAATAAGTAGAAATTCCAATCAGTTTGTCTAGGTTGGGAACCACTTCTTACTCTAATGTTACACTGATGTACTTTGATACTGTAATATCTTGATATCTTGCACCTATCAAGACATGGTACGTTCCCGGCATGGCAAAATTGTCTACGGATATTCTAACCTTGACGGTTTGTGGTGTATCTACCGTGACCCTAGTCTGTAGTGGTGTAACTGAGATAGTTTGAGGTCCTGCAGTATTTGCTGTGATTATGGACACTGGAGCACTGAGCTGTTCTTGTGGGTTGATGTTGAACGAAACTGTTGCATTTTGTCCGTGATGTATAGTGATTGAAGCATCAGATGTAGTTACGTTGATTGGAAACGCAACGCTAGGGTCCAAAACTCCGATGTTATTTTCAACCCACTCTGTAAACCATACCTTATTGTGGTCTACTGTAAAGTCCAGTAACTGGGCCACTCCACAGTCTGGCAAGGTTCCACAATCTGACCAATTGGGATTCTTGGATGGAATTACGTATTCTACAAGAGACTGGGCTGATGGATCGTATACTCCCAAACTGTTCGCAACTTGTTCGTTGAACCACAATCTTCCCTTGTCATCAAAGTGATCCCAGTATGGTCTTGATATCGGTGTCTTGATGAGCCCTGATGCATTACCATATGAGGATGCTGGTGGAGGTGAAGTTGTATGCTTTGTAAATTTTTCACTTACCGGATCAAAATCAAAAAAGTAACTACTTGCAGTGTCCATTATCCATAACTTTCCTGAAGAGTCGATTGTTATTCCATTTGGTGCTTGTATGTCTTGGGGCAAAGGATACTGGGTAAAATTGCCTGTTTTTTGGTCATAGCTTACAAGTTTTCCTCCCTGCTGATATATCCAAATTGTATACCATATTTTTCCTGAAGGATCTGTGACCATTGAACTTGTAAAATTGTCATTACCGGGGGATGGAATGCTGGTTATACCCAGATCTGGACCTATGTGATCTGTAGAAAATACTCCGATCTTTCTTCCAGTAAAGTCATTGATGTAAGCATTTTTACCGTCAATTAGTAACATCTGTGGGAAAGAACCATCTGATGAGTTGCTCTGGGGGAACGCAAATCTCTGATAGCTCTTGTCTGATGGATTGAATTTCCAAACCAGACTGTGCTGCGAGTCTGTAATCCATATGTTTCCGTCTTGTGCGGTACCAAGTCCCCACATCATGGATTTTTCTCCACTTTGCCATTGTGGATTGGTAAATTCTTGGAATGATTTTGAAGATGGGTCAAACTTGCCCAAGTTTCCTGTGTTTGATTCTGTAAACCAAACGCTGCCAGACGAGTCTACCATGATTGCAAGCGGCTGGGTACATGCTGTAGGTATCTTAAATTCTGTTATGTACTTGTTTGATTTGGCTGGACCTGTCTCACAAAATGTTGGTCTGTCCTTGTTTTTGTAATTGTCTGCCGGTGTCCCTGTGATTGTTCTCTCTGCCGTAGTACTGGCAGGACGTGCGACCCGGCCCCCTCCTAGGAACGCGACACTTACTGTGGAAATGATGAAAATTGCCATGAATGATATCGCGAGAAGCTTTTTGGTATTTTTGTTCATAAAATCTTGGCTGTTTTTACCTTGTTATATCTTATACGTAAAATTTTGTGAATGAGGGTTCTTGGAAGTTATTTTCTCTTGATTGATAAGGTTTTTTGAACTTCATTTATACTACTTAGGAATTTTTGTTTGGCTTCGTACTCGTCTGTTACCTTGATTGTTATCTCTGAGGCTGCGAACATTACATCCTTGACAAGTATTGGTGGGGATAGTCCCAAAAGCTCACCTAGTATTGCAAGTATGTTATTAAAAACTGCGTTATTTTTATAGTGAAAGACAGTGTTACCATCTGCAATCTTTGGGTTTGGCTCTAGAGGGATGACAAGGTCATGTGAAGTAAATTCTGTTATGAATGATGCAATGTCATCTTTCACTTTTGTACTGAGATCCTCTTTTTGTGCAATTAGTTTCTCTTTTGCCTTTTCCAAATCTACTGACGCATCGTAATAATCCTGACCTATCATTTTTGCAAAAGTGGATTCGGTTGGGCTCTTCAGTGGAATCTCATGAATTCTAAAATTCACTGTTGCAAGCTCGTCTTCAGTGTCTTTTAGTTGTGATCTATTTTCTCTGATACGGGATGCAACCTGCTCTAGAAAAGCAAAGTCGGCCATTTCTAGCTAAACTCATGGACTACGTCCATAAGGCTTGCCTTGAATTCTTCAGTAGACAACCCCCACTTGCCATATTCGTCTTTGAATGCATCCCATGAAGCTTCTGCTTCACTGGCAATCTCCAAGATCTTTGTTCCGATTGCTTTTGTATTGACAAGTATTGTAACATTTGCCTGTTCGGTTTCTAAAATTGGAATCTTGATGAATATCATTCTTGATTCCTCTATGTGGAATCTATCCTTTATGATGTTCTTTAGGACATCTCTTTCTTTTACTTCAAAGTCTCCTTTTACCTTTACAAGTACACAACAGGAATCCTTAGGTCCTCCCTTGTCTCTTATGTCGTTTTCATCAATATCAAACAGTACTGCATCTTCTTTCTTGTTGATGTGTTCTACAATTCCATCCATTGTGTTGTGCTTGGTACTTGTCATCAAATCAGAACTCCACTGTCTCTCTTCCGGAATGATTGGAATTACCCAAGTAACTGCAAATCTTGGTCTCTTTGTTGCAAGCCATGTTCTATAGTTTGACATGTCCCATTCTGTCTCTCTTGCAAAAGATGCGATAAACATGGAAATTGCATTTGCTGCAATCAAGTTCATTCCTCTATAATCCTTCCAGCCTACCTCGTGTTCCTTTGGAAGGTCATCTATGATCGAGGATATTTTTTCTAGCCTCTTTTCGTGTTTTTGTGCAAGCTCTCTTAGTCTTTTATTTGAAAATAATATGGAACAATCACTGTATTTTATCTGGTGTTCAAGATTCATCACTATGTTAATTGCAGATGCTTCTAGAATTACTGGATCCCATCCAAATTCTGGCAATAATCCAAATGATGCAATTGTTGCATGCTCTTTTGTGTCCTTTTTGATGTATTGCATAAATGCACTTGCAAATGAAGCACCTGTACCGCCTCCCATTGCAAATGGGATTGTAAAACCTCTTACTGGTTCTGGAGAAAGACTTGCAAGCTGTTTTTGCATATCATACTTTGTACTTACTTCTTTGATGAATCTCGTACGGCCCTCTGCCCAGTTTCTGGCAGCACCGCCTGCACCAGAAATTACGTGCTTGTCTCTTAGGGCAAACAGGTCTGGATATGACTGTAAAATCAAATTGGCAGCTCTTGGGTCTAGGTCAATTAAGAGTGCTCTTGGAATAAGTGGAATCTCATTTCCACCATAAGCATTTGGAAATCGTAAAATTGTACTTCCGTATCTTTTGAGTATACGGGACTCGTCCTTTTCACCCTTTAATGTTGGCTTTAGTGGATCTGCTCCGACATCAATCAATAGTCTTCGATATGATTCTGCACCAAGACCAATTCCACAATGACCAAAACATGTCATTATAACCGGCGCTGGTGGTAATGGGGCAAATTTTGACAAATCTAATCACTGTCTGAAACTAGAACTTGTCTCTTTAATGGTATAGTCCAAGATTGTACAGTCCATGCTTGATTGTTGTAGACATGATGCTGTTTTTGTTCCAATTTTAATCCTGAAAATAGGCTGATCTTTTTGAATTTAAGATTTAAGAATGATTTATTCTTCTTCTGTTAGGGCTTGTTTGAGTACACGAAATTCTTCTATTGATATCTGTCCTTCCGCAAGTCTGATTCGGAGAAGCTCGACAGATGCATCTCTTTTGGGTTGGGCTGTGACTTGGTGTTGTTCTATTTCTGTACTATTGGGTGACTCTGTCAAATCCTGGATGTATCTATAGTCTGACATAACAATTGGCTCATCATTTTTTACAGTCTCCATTATTTCTCGTAATCTCTTTGGATTTCCCTTACCTGATGCAAGCAAACCCTTGATTGTTTTTAGTATATCTTCTGACATCTCATTTCACTATTGTCTTGAATCTGGGATCCCCTTTTATCTTATCGAATGACGAGTCTTTGACCGCCCACTTCTTTATGGTTTTACCGTAATGGGATATTGCCTGTGCAAGAAGAACAAGGGCATCATCATTTTGTCCAATCTGTGCTTTACTTCTTGCCTTTGCATAAATTATTGTGCCGTTTTTTGGAAAATCTTTTAATATTTTATCAAAGATTATGATTGCCTCTTCATGTCTACCAATCTCTGATAGTTCCGTCGCCTTGTAGAATGTTGCCTCGTTGTTTTCTGGCTCCTTTTCCAAAATTTTATCAAAGTATGACAATGCCTCTTCGTGTTTTTTTTGTTTGCCAAGCACCGATCCTTTGTAGTGCATTGCTTGCATGTTTTCAGGTTCTTTGCCAAGTACTTTGTTCAAACAATCTATGGCATCATCATATTTTTCAAGTCTAATTGATGCAATTCCTTTGTTGTATAATGCTGGGAGATATTCTGGATCATTTGCCAATGCTTTATCATAATGTGTAACTGCTTTTTCAAACTGTTGCAACTCTGCAAAATAGTTCCCTAGGTTGTTTAGTGCGTCAACATGGTTGGGATCACATTCGATTATTTTTTCAAAGCATGATACTGCATCCTTGTTTTTCTTTAACTTCAAAAGAGACATTCCTTTGTTGTATAATGCGTCTACATTTTTTGGGTCTTGTTTTAATGCCTTGTCAAAAAATGATATTGCATCTTTGTGCTTTTCAATCTTGGCGTAGCTTATTCCCTCTAAAACCATTCTTTCTACTTGACTTTTTTCACTCATTTTTATACACTAGAAAATATCTAGGGTGTCTTGTTTAATGTTTTTTGATGGAATCATACGAGGTGGATAAATCTATGACCTCTCAAACAAAATAACTCATCTTATGACTGTGATGAGGTTAACTACTTGCTGTCTCTTGCTTTGCTTCAGGAAATGCCTTTTTGATGTATCTTGAAAGAACTGGATACTGGATTATCAGAGAAGCCAATACTACTCCGAATGTGATTGTCTTTAGTATCTCTTTTACACCGCTTTCAGGAAGGGTTGCAACTAGTGCTACTGAAAGTGCCCCCCTCATACCACCAATCATGACAACATGTCTCCATGTACCCGATGTCTTTTCTTTTGTAAATCTGTGTGTTGCTGCAAGTATTGGATATGTGGATGCGGCTCTTGCTGCCAATACAATTATGACCGCAAGCGCAATTAATGGAAGATTTTGTCCTATTCGAACAATGTCCATGCTCAATCCCAGATACAAAAATGCAACAGAGTTTGCAAAAAATGCGATCATCTCCCAAAAGTTAGTTGTGTATGCCCTTACCTTCTCACTGATGATGTGTGGCTTTCTCATAATTATTCCAAACCATAGTCCTGCCGCAGCTGCTGCAACCAGACCTGAAAGACCAAGTGAATTTGCAATTACAACTGCGCCAAAAAGAACTGCTACTGACAATGCTGTCTCGGAAAATGGCTCTTCTAGTAATTTGTGTAAAAATTGTGAACCTGCTGCAAGGCCAATTCCTATGCCAATGCCACCAAAAAATACTAATGCAAAATGTCCAATTGTTTCTAAAATGTTGACATTAATTTCTGACGAAGCACTTGGAGAAAGTAATGATCCTTGTGCTATTGATAATGCAATAATTGAAGAAAATATGATTGCACCAGCTGCATCATTAAAACTAGCTTCTGATTCCATTAATGTTGCAAGTTGGACTGGAATTTTCATCCTCTTGAAAACTTCAATTACTATTGCTGCATCTGTTGGAGCAATTAACGCAGCAAATGCAAAAGCAACAATTGTTGGAAGTCCTGCAAGATATGAAAGTAAAAGTCCCCCAACTATGGTAGCAACTCCTACTCCCACTGTGGATAATAACAACGCTGAAACTCTGATTGTTTTAAACTGTTCACGATCTATTCTCATCATTGCTTCAAAAATTAGAGGCGGAATTACAAAGTACAGGATTAGTTTTGGATCTACCTTGAATCTTGAAATATTTGGAATTCCATGACCGGTAAAATCTATGATTGATATTGAAATTCCAATTCCAACCAGAATCATAGTGTAAGGAATTCTTATCTTTGTTGCAATCAGAGAAGCAAGAAATATTGTCAAAAGAAATACTGGAATGGCATATTCACTTGATAAGAGGTGGCCTAGACTTAACTCTGTCATCTTTAGACATTTGCTGTCAAATTATAAAAATCGTTGCTAAATACAATGTGATTTCTGATTATCTTGGTCTGTCCATCCTTTTTTGTCTGTTCTTTCGGAGAATTCGAAATCCCCAAAATATTCCAATCTATATGTTTACCATTACAAGTGCAGTCAAAATGAAGTTTGGTTTGGTAAATACAATCAGTCCCATGAATATGCCTGAAATCCTGTAATGAAAACATGACTGTGATGATTCCTAACCTGCGATTGGAGGTATTGCCCATTAGTGATTTTGATTTTATGGCACTGTTGAACATTGAGCGAATTGTATTCTAAATTACAAAAATATAGAAAACATATCTAGGAAAATTCTTTTCTTATGCTCTGAACAAATCTTGCATGAATTCTTATCCTCTCCAAAGTCTGTGCAAGCTTCATCTCGGTTCCCGGAACATGATGTCTTACAAAAAAGTTTCTAATCTCTTTTTCTTTTGCAAAATCATCTTCAATTGAGACGCTGCCAATTATTCTGTTAAGAAGTGGGTTTCCTACCCCGAATCTTGATACAATTCCTTTCCAGTTTTGTTTTATCCATGGCAAGACTAGTTCTTTGCCTTGTGGATTTGTAACCATTCTTGCAATTGGCTGAAATAGGTTTTGTGTTCTTACCTCTTTTGAGAGTGTGAACAAGAGCGTCTTTGATAATAGTTTTCTGTCCTGAAAGTTTGCAAGTGAGCTGAGTAGTCTGACCATTTCTTCCTGTGTTTGTGCCTTGCGATATAGACCAAGCATTTTTTGATATGTGGACGAGTCCCCTGTCCATGCTATCACTGAATATACGGGACCCCGAAGATCTGGATTTAGCTTTCCGGTCTTTAACAAATTGGCAAACCTTGATCTTGCTTCTGTAACTATGTCTTGATCCTCCAGTCTTCCGAGTGAGCTGATTACCTGTGCACGCAAAAGTGCACTTGTTGACTTTTCTCCGTTGATTGGATCCCATCCAAGTTTTGCAAATACCTTGTTAAAGAAACCAAGATTGAATTTTTTTATCTCATCCCAAAACTCTTCTTTTGATAGTAATACGTAGAAAAAGTTCAGGCTAGCTATTATGTCTGACAATACCACATAGTCATCCTCATCTTCATAATGTCTCACAACGTCAAGATATTCTCTAAATGATATCTGATTTGATATACAAAGTGCAAAGAGATCATGATGAATACTCCAACGGTCGACATTCGATATTGTTTTTTCTTCGACTTGCTTTGCTAGTGCATAAAGGGCGTCTTCGTCATATTTTACTCGATAAAATCCCTTTTGGCCATCATTTACCTTGAACCAGTCTTCCTTGCAGGGAATGGTGATGGGTCCCTTCATTAGTTTGGTAGTTACCTTGTCTCCAGTTCTCACAGAGAGTGGAATAATCCAGTTTCCTTGCTTTGTTTTGCCATTATTTTCCAAAAGGAATCTGCTCTGAGATAACCTCAATCTTGAGTTCTTTATTTTTGCTTCAATTATTGGATATCCTACTTGTCTTACCCATGTGTTCATCATTTGTCGTACTGGTTGTCTTGATATTGATCCAAGTGAGTTCCAAAGATCTTCTGTTGTTGCATTTGCATACTCATGTTTTTTCAGATAGCTATGCAATCCCCTCCTAAAATTGTCATTTCCAATAAAGTTCTCTAGCATCATAAGTACACAGCCTCCCTTGTTGTAACTGATCTCATCAAATATTTGTCGCACATCTGCAGGACTTTTTACTGATACATCAATTGGATGTGATGATTTTAGAGAATCAAGACTCAAACCTCCTGTCATTTCTGAAATGAGGAACTGGTCCCAAAAATCCCACTCGGGATATAATGCATCAACTGCCTTTGTTGCCATGAATGTAGCAAAACTCTCATTGAGCCATAGATCATTCCACCACTTCATGGTGACCAAGTTGCCAAACCACTGGTGTGCTATCTCATGTGCAATTACTTCAGCAATGTGTTGTTTTGTTTCAGTAGATGATGTCTTTGGATCATAAAGCAGTATGGTCTCTCTGAACGTGATTGCACCCCAGTTTTCCATTGCACCTGACGCAAAGTCAGGTATTGCAATCATGTCAAGCTTGGGTAATGGATATGCAATCTTGAAATATTTTTCAAAATATGACAAGAATTGTTTTGTAAACTCTAATGAAAGTTTTCCTTGGTATTTCTTTCCCTGTGTGGTTATTACTCTGATAAGAGTCTTGCCAGACTTGGTTGAAATGGACTCAAACTCTCCAACTGCAAGATAGAGAAGATATGTGGACATGACTGGGGTAGTGTCAAACTTGTACAGGATCTTTCGATCTACTGTTTTCTTTGATATTATCGGCATGTTTGAGATTGCAGTGTGACACTTGTCAACTAAAAGTGAGACATCAAATGTTGCCTTGGCTTCTGGCTCATCCCAACATGGAAATGCTCTTCGCGCATCGGCTGCCTCAAACTGAGTGGTTGCAAGGTGTTTTTCTTTTCCTTTGTACTTGTATTTGCTTCTGTAAAACCCAACAAGCTTGTCATTTAACTGTCCTATGAAATCGATTGAAAGAACTGCCTTACCAGATATCTTTTGAGAAAATACGAGTATGAGTTCTTCTGTCTTTTCATCAAGCCTTGGCTTTGGTTTAATCTCTATCCCATTCCAAGATATCTTACATTGTTTTATCTCAAGTTCTGCAGCGTGCAACACAATTTTGTTTGTAGGTCTTGATATCCTAATTGATATTTTTTCTTTTCCTCTGAATGTAAATTTCTTAAAGTCCGGCTCAAACTCTAGTTCATAATTTATTGGAAAGACGGCCTTCACAAGATTTTTGTTCTAATATACACGTAATATACTTTCTAATGCAGAATTCTAACCAGCCAATGTATAAAATGCACACCAAAAAATACTATTGCAACTGCTTTTACCGTCTTACCTGTTGTCATTGCAATGGAATATTTTACAATATTGTATTTCTTGGTTCCAGCTATTATTGATACAACATCGCCAAGTATGGGGATCCACGGGGAAAAGAAAATTATTGTAAACCAGCCATATCTTGTCATCATGTTGATACTTTTTTGTTCGTATTTTTCTTCTGGAATCTTTCTAAGTTTTTTTAACAGTCTTCCGTTGTACCCGATATAATATGCAATATAGCCCCCAATTATGGAGCCAACTATCAACACCAAAAACACATCAAGTACATTTGCTCTGCTTAGTAACAAAGCTGAGATGGTAATCTCTGTTGGAATTGGGATAAAACTTGAAAACATTCCATTGAAAAAAAGTCCTAACAAACCGTATTTTGTGAATATTGTATTATGCAATAGGAAATGCGTGATCTCACCTAGCATTGCCTGAACTTCCTTCTAGCTCATTTTAAATGAATTGCCATATTTTACATCATGATCATAAATTGCATTACCTATTTTTTTAAGAAGTTTTGTTTTGGATTTTTGTGCTTTCTTGTCATGACTGTAATCTTTTTTCTCTATCAGATCATGGAGGTGTTCAAGATCTGCCCTTGATAGTGCGCTGATTCCTCTTGTAAATATGATGTCTAAGAGTTGAAGTCTTTCAAGATCATCATTGTTGTCTTGCACAATGACCGTATCTCTATCTTTAATATTTGTCTTACATAAAGACAAAACATGTTCTACAGGGTATCTGTGTCATTTCACAAGGATTATATAAAAATGAAAAATGATTTCATCGAAATTGGTATAATGGAAAAGCCTGTAAAAGGTAAGGCAAATGCCGTGATAGTAAAACAGATTGCAAAACATCTTGGGATATCAAAATCTAAAGTGAGAATAGTTGCAGGAGAAAAATCTCAAGATAAGATAATTGAAGTGATACAATAATTTACCAAACCCTAAAAAACAAGTCAAATCCAGTTTATCACGTGAACACATCTACAATTTTGATAATTTTTGCCATCGTGATTGTATCTATGATGGTGCATCATGGGTATTCTCAACTTACCAAGTCTAGTGCTACACTTGAAAATGGTATATGGTATACTACGGTTGGAAAACAAGTGCAGGTTACAACTGATGTTACGAACGGACAAAACAAGGCACAGCCATTTGCGTACCTTGTACAGATTGAAAACCAAGACGGGGTCGTGTGTTCTTTATCATGGATCACGGGTACGCTTGATGTAGGTCAGTCTCTTAGTCCGTCCCAGTCATGGATACCTACTATGTCTGGAACATATACTGCACAGATCTTTGTATGGACAAGTGTCGGAAATCCTGACGCGCTATCTCCTCCACTTGTAATGAAAATTATTGTATCATAAATTAGCATCAGTTATAATTTAGAAATTTACAGCCTATGTATGGATATTAGGAGAAGAATGCCAGTTTATCTTATGATTGGGACAGCGTTTGCCTTTACACTTTACTTTTTTGTCTCTCCATTCCTCTATCCGTCAGATCAAGGTGGTCAGGTACCTGTCTTTAACCAAAGTCCTGATTCAGTTTCAACACTGGCAAGTGATGTTGATGCGTGTGTAGCAACCCCGACTTCAGATTGTGATCAGGAAATGTTGCAGATAAAAAATTATTGTAATAGTAACAGGGATCAAAACATTTCTATCTGCTCTGATGTTAGGGTGCAGGAATATATTGACAGCAGGGGACTTGAGCGTCCAACCATAAATACTGGAAGCTGATTGTTATTTCTGAGCTTCTTGCATAAATCTTTCCATGTTCTGCTTTACCAGGGGAATTATCTTTTTTGTTATGATCTGATGAAAGTCGTCTGCATCAGGATCAAATGACAGTAAAAGTACATGGGCAAGTCTTCGGTTTTCATCAGCAATTGGTATTGTGGCCCTGATAATTTTTGTATAATGTGAACTTGCATAAGAAATCCTTCCAAGTAGATATTCCCATCTGAGTCTGGTGTACTGCCTTGTGGCTGCAGTTATTGCATACTGTGCTCTCTCTTCTGGTTTCATTACGGGTGTAAGACCTGTCCTCTCAGATGAACCCTCTAATGTTCCGTCTCCATCTGCAATACCTGCAAATCTTATCTTCTTGTCTAATGCTACTACATTTTTACAGAAATCATCAAAAAATGCCATTCACTATGGAGTATCAGTTATGCTATATTTGCTTTCTGGGAAATTTCGCTTCACATGTTGTCTTGTTTTATGCTAGCTGGCATTGCTTTCTGAAAGATGAAGTTACACAACAGCATAAATCCAATCCATATCCCAATCATAAGGACAGGTGTATAGCGCCCTATGCATTGATTGCACATAAACTTGTTCAAAAGAAACACAATGATGCCTCCAACAAGAGCACCTGTTGCATAATCCAATAGCCTCCACCAGAAATATTTCATTTGTTCTACATTGGTATGTCCAAAATATAAGATTGATTTTACTTGTTTGCTAGGAAAAACATCTTTTGATATTTTCTACTTCAATCTTTATCCATTCACAAAAGATGCTCCAAACAGCATCCGGTGTAGAGTCATACTGGAAGAAAGTAAACATCACTGCAGTGGAGTTATTATGCAAGGAAATTATTCTCATGTATGCCGGTGTCATGCGCTCTTCGGTAGGTCCTGCATAGATGTCAATCAAACCTGCCTTTTGGTTAGTGTCAAACCTGATGAATGTCTCTCCGATTGGTGTTAGAGCCTTGTATTTGCCATCGACTAGTGTTAGTTTCTTGACAAACTTTGTAGCCCATTTTGGAATATTTTCAATATTTGATAAAAACTCAAATACTTTGTCTATTGGTGCGCTTACCACACAAGTCTCAGTTACAGAATTCAATGTCTAGTCTCAAAATGTCTATTAATTAAATGGTGTTTCGTTAACAAACAAAAGAATGACTCATAAATCCATGGCTTGATTTATTGCAATAGCATGTCTCTAAAACCAAAGAGTGCGGAGGAGTCAAGAGCGGAGATGACAGTTAGAATGTTTCCATCTAATGCAAACCCTGCAGGAAATGTATTTGGTGGCGAAATACTAAAACAAATTGACTTGATAGCAGGTCTTGTAGCTCAGAGACACTGCAAGAAAAATGCTGTAACTGCATCAATTGACAGGGTCAACTTTTTAAAACCTGTTCTAGTTGGAAATGCACTGATACTAAATGCCAGATTAAACTATGTATCTCACTCTTCAATGGAAATTGAAATAAAAGTAGAGGCCGAAAATCTATTTACTGGAACTAGAACTCTTACAAATACTGCATATGTTACTTCCGTTGCATTAGACGAGGCTGGCAAGCCAACAGATGTACCTCCACTTTTGATTGTCACCGAAGATGACAAGAAGAGGTTTACAGAGGGGGAACAAAGAATGTTGCAGAGAAAAAGAGAACGAAAACACTAGTACTTGATTGATATTGTTGAAATAAAAACCAGAGGGCGTGACTGGATGTCTGATTCCATCTAAGAAAATTATGTTGTGGACATGTCTTGCAAAAAATAAACCTCCGACAATTGGTTTTCTAAATTTAATTCTTCGTATTGAATATGCCACTCGCTAAAGATTACCGCTTACTTTTCGCAAGTCAATCTTAGTTGGTAAGATGTATATGATTAAGTACTTTCGTTGATATCAGTAGAAATGACTCTATCTTGTGACATTAGACAATTCGGTATTAATTTAAAAATAAAATCTGTATTATCTTTTGTAGTACTTGTTAGTGCATCCGCATTTTTCTTGACACTTTCACCTGTTGCGGCTGTACCACTTTCACCGCCAACCGAGGCGCAGATTGTAGTAAAAATAGACAAGGACCGATATTATCTAGGTGATATCATGGTCATCTCAGGCGAAGTCAAAAGCATTGTAACTAACATGCCGCTAACAATTCAGATACTTGACCCTGACAATAACTTGATTCACGTAGAACAGATACTGGTGGCAGCAGATGGAAGGTTTTCATTGCCAATAAAAATTGAAGGTCCACTATGGAACATGCCAGGCAAGTATTCTCTTGTTGTGCAATATGGATTCAAACATGTTTCTGCCATGGTAAATTTCCAATTTGAACAAGCAGATGTTCCTACAGAAGGTGTGTTCAATGTAAAAGATCTTTCCAGTGGACAAAACTTTGATCTTAATTATACTATTACTGGAAGTCAAGTCGAAAGCATAGTTATTGATCAACAAGATATTGCACTTGTTGCACAAATAGATTCAAAAAATTCTGGTATGATGCATCTCAAGATACCTAGATTGTTACTTGATGCAAGAAAACTCAGCAACGCCGATGAATCATTTCTGGTCTTTGTTAATGGTGACGAGATAACCTCATTTCAGGAGACATCTTCTGATTATGAGTATAGGGTGTTAGATATCCCGATTGTAACTGGCGACTCTAAAATTGAAATCATTGGAACTACTGTAATTCCAGAATTTGAGAATATGTCTAGCCTGATGCTGGTCTTGGCAGTTGGGTTGGTAACAATATTTACAGTATTGACACAGACGAGAATGAATCTAAAACTCTTGAATCTGTAAATAGTTCTCTGATTATCTCTTGCGCAAAAATAGATTTAGTGTTTTTCGTGATCTTCTATGGTGTACAACGCGGCACTTTTTGCAGCCATCTCAGCAATTTTTTTATTTTGTGAACTTCCTATTATTATTACATCATTTTGTTCAGGTGATAGTTTTTCCATGATGAGTGAATGTATCTTTTGATCATTTCGCATCAAATCCTCACCAGTTCCTGGCAAAACAAGCCTCTCGTTTCTATAGATGAGAGTCGTTGCTCCGACTGCACCTGCCTTGATTGCAGCATCGCGTTGCTCAATTCCGCTTTTTATGTTATGTGCCATATTCTTTAGAAGTATTGCATGATTGAATTTTCCTAAGGCGACTGAGCACTTGGTAATATCAGTCTCTCTTGGAATTAAGATGTGCAATTTGGTGTAAAGTACCTCTCCCTTGTTTGTAAGCCACATGCCTGCATTAGAATTTTCAACAAGGCCATGTATCTTTAGGTGCTTTACTAGAGTCTTGATGGAACCTTCCCCCAGTCCAAGTTCTTGCATCATGATCGATCTACTTATCCTATTGTTGTCTGACATCATCTGCATTGTCTTGAAGACGTGAACTAGATCAAAACTAAGCATTCTACTTGGAGCATATCTTTGTGCCACCTTGGAGAGCAGATGTATTACTTGATGCATGTTATTGTAATATCTATTGTTCCATTATTAGATTTTAGTATGATGTTGAATTGGATAAACCATCCAATTGTTTAAATAATCATATTATGACACGAACATAGAAATGGTTAACACGTCACAAATCACAAAGACAAAACATGCAGTTCCAATCATTGCTGCAGTAGCTCTGTTTGCAATATTTGGAATGGGATACTTTGTAGTGGGCTTTGACCAAGGACAGATTTTTAGCATATTTGAGGGACAGTCTGCATATGCGCAGATGAATGGTGTTGGATACATGCATGAATATACTCATGACATGAGACACGCATCTGGTTTTCCATGCCACTAGCAGTTTTTTAATGAATTTTTGTAACTGTCTAGAGTTTTGAAGTAAATGCCAATTCAACGCATTTCTTTATATGCATATTAAGAACCGCTAAATTTTTTAGGTCAAAAAGTTTAGGGAACCATGCCCGAACTTCAAAAAGGTAGACAGTTACGAATTTTTTTATTTTTCTCTTGTCTTAACTATAGTTTTACTTCAAATAAAATTAGACGAGTTTTCTAGGATGACATTAGGCGTAGCTCATTCAAAATGAAAAAACATGAACATAAGACATGGTATCACGTACGAAACACATTCAACTAAAAGGGGACTCGGATCTTCCATTGGTGGTCTGACCGACCCCTTTTAATTTGGAGAAAACGAACTTTTGCTATGTTCTACATTATGGATAGCAGTCAAACGTGCCTGGAGGCGGATTCTTTATCATTTTCTGAAAGTCTTCTGCAGCATATTTCTGATCCACTGTATATGGAATGAATCCAAAGATTGGTGCACTTACTGAAGTTGTTATGGTTGCCTTGGCTGGATCAAATGTAGCATTTTCTTGTCCGATCTTGGTTACAGCCTGTTTGTTTATAGCAAATATTCCATCTAATACTGCAGCTGATTTTGGTGATAATGTAGAACCTCCAACTGTAGCCTTTTCTATAATGTCTGAATTGTAAAATGCATCTATTTCATACTTGGTAAATGTAGCAGGAAAATATGATGGATTACATGCATCGGTTTGTATGCTAAGCTCAGTATCTGAGATTGCTACCTGTTTACCATGGTGAGGGCGAAATTGCAAACTATCTACTGCATATATGTCCAATCCTACATATGCTACAATTATGATTGCAACAATAATGCCTATTGAGGCATATTTTTTGGTAGACATTCTCTTAACAGACTTTGCCTCTGTCTGTGTTGGAATTTCAGAACTTGGAACTGTATTGTCTGATACATTTTCTGGTTTAGACTCTATGATATTATCACTTGGAACTGTATTGTCTGATACATTTTCTGGTTTAGACTCTATGATATTATCACTTGGAACTGTATTGTCTGATACATTTTCTGGTTTAGACTCTATGATATTATCACTTGGAACTTGATTGGACTGAGGTTGATTTTCTGTCAAATTTTCTATGTATTGATGATCCTCAAAAGAGACCGGTTCACCATTTTTGACTACAATCAGGATGTTTTGTAATCTTTCAATATCGCCTTTCTGAGATTTTATTAATTCCTCAATTTTATTGACAAGATCTTCTGACATTCATTCAAAAACAATTTGTTCTTAATTTAAAGCAAGTGGACGTGTATGTGTAATTAATTTATAAAAAACTAGATGATAAAAAATTCTAGGGGACTTCTGTGGTCTTGGAGGTAAAGACTTAGCTGGACCTACTGCAAAATAACCCTAGTATTGTTTGCGAATTACTAATTAGTCAAATTCGACCTATTATGCCCAATTGCAAGATGAGATATTTGAAAAATGTACTCTGAAAATCTGCCCAAAAGGACCTATTGTGACTGATAACAACACTGGAGAGATTCTTTGTGCAAGTTGTGGCCAAGTTTTGATAGATAAAATAGACAACATGGGGCCTGAATCTAGCTCATTTGACACTGAACAGTTCAATAACAAAAGTAGGGCTGGAGCCCGATCAAGTCTTGCTATATCTGACATGGGTCTTGCAACTACCATAGGAAACCAAGACAAGGATGCTGCAGGGAACTCTTTGTCTGGATATATGAAAAATACATTCAACCGACTCAGACTCTGGGATAATAGAAGCAAGTCAAAAGGAAGTGACTCTAATCTAAGACAGGCGTTTATGTTGCTTCATACTATGAAGTCACATCTCTCACTTCCTGATACTGTTGTAGAGGAAACTGCATACATTTACAGAAAGGCTTTTGCCAAGAAACTAACTCGGGGTAGAGGAATATCTTCAATACTTTATGCTTCACTATATGCTGCCTGCAGAAAGACTAGTACTCCAAGGACTCTACGCGATATTGCAAAAGCTGGAAATGTCAGAAGAGGTGATCTTGCTGCAGCATACCGAATAATGGTGAAAAGCCTGAACCTTCAGCTAAAACCATTTGATCCGGTAGAGTTTGTGACTAGAATCTGTAGTACAATTGGTGTTGACGAGAGTACAAAAAGAAGTGCGCTTGACTTATTGTTAAAAGCAGAAGATGCAGGTTTTTCAACAGGAAAAAATCCTATGTCACTAGTTTCAGCCGCAGTCTACTTAGCAACCTGCACTGGTGGTGAAAAAAAGACACAAATAGAAATTGCAAGGGCTTGTGGAGTGAGCAATGTCTCAGTAAGAAATCTGACAAAGCAATTCAGAAATACACTAGGACTTGAATCTGAAGAGCAGAATGACTGCAAATGCTAGTATCTTATCTTGATCTCGTGAGCAATCGCCAGGAATTTTTGCATTTCTTGGTGAAATTTGATTCCTTTTTCTGTAATAATAAAATTACGACTTTTCTTGTCTACTCTTGATTCTATCAGTCCAAAGTCTATTAGCTTTTGGCATTTTTCCATTGCTATATAGTGTGATAGGTTGGCTATTCGTGCAATTGAGGATATTATTGTACCTTGCATGCCACAGTCCATTGTAACTTGTAATATCTCTGAAACTACTCCAATCTCTGATCGGTATTGTTGTTTCATGCTGACTGCCATTAGATTGTCACTCCTACAGTTGGTGTTGCAAAACTTGTTTTCATGTATCATTTGTTAGAACAAGGTCTATATAATCATTAGGAAACTAATGATTAGGAATCAAATGAAAAGATTTGATTATGAAAACAGTATAGGGTTTATTGTATATTCTGCATCAAAGATGATGCAGAAAGCATTTGATTTGGAACTACGAAACAAAATAGGAATAAACTTGGCCCAGTCTAAGGTCATATTTACATTGTATATGCAGTCTGGTCCAACTCAACGAGAGATTGCTGACAGAATTGGAGTTGAAAGTCCTACGCTTGTGCCAATAATTGATAAACTAGAAGAGGATGGGTATGTGAAAAGAAAACCAGATGCCCAAGACAGGAGAATAAAAAGGATCTACGTTACCCCCAAGACTGATTCATTGTGGGACTCGATGCTGGAATGCATAAACCAGATCAGAAAAATCTCAACAAAAGATCTTTCAGAACAAGAGATAAAGTCTGCACTTGGTACTGTGAAAAAAATAACAGAAAACATGACTGTTTATCTTGGTGATTCCAAGTCACCAGATCTCAAAAAAACGAAAGATTGAAAACGTATGTACTTGGCGTTTGAATAATCTCCTATATTCACAAAAAAAGAGTCAAAGAGCAGGGGTATCTGTAACTAATTCATATTTACTAGTGGCACTAACTGTTGTATAATGGCAATACTGAAAACAATTGGACGAGTTCTGGTACTAATCGTAAGCGGAATTGCCATAGTGGTTGTTGGTGGATTCATGATGGGGGCAGTTGCCAAGTTGTACCTGCCAGGGCGCAAAAAGGACAGACAAGAACCACCTACAAAATTTTATGAACGCAAAAAAACAGATTAATATTAAACCCAGAAATTTTTGAATAACGATGACACAAACAAATACTGATTCACCACTATCTAAATTACAATCACTAAAGTATCTTACTCCTGCAAGATCTATTGAAGGTGCCAACTCTCTCTTGCCAAAGGTATCAGAGATTGTAGAAAAATATGTCGATGCATTGATGCCCTGGAAAAAAGACAATGACACTCTACAACATGCATCCGACTCACTTTGGGACTTGGCTAGAATTGAAGCAATGAGATCAGGCAGTACAAACACTTGGGACTTGGCCTGGAATTCTGCATGGAAGGAAGCAAGTCAGTCTGCCCGCGATAATTATGGATGGTATGGAAGTGAATTTGTTTCGGGAGAAACTGTAAGAGATGCAGCAAGAGATGCTGCAAAATATGCCGCAAGATATGCCGCATTTGAATCAGTCAAGGAAAAACTTGGTGGAAATAATCCGTTTGAGCATGTGATAGAATTGTATTCGATGGGTCTCAAACCAACATACTTTAGAAAAGTAGAAGGACAAGAAAAATTCGTCGTAGATTTTCCATTGTACATTGATGAAAAAAATATACTAGGATGTTATTTGCATGGAGACAAGGAGATATCGTTTACACACCAGTGGATTGATTATTGTACAACCTTGAAACCAGTAAACAATCCTGAATCTAAGCGATCGTTTGCATAAGAGATGCGCATCTCTTAAGTATCACAATTTTTTATAAAATACTATGTGTGAAATGATTGATGAAATTGAAATCGAACATCTAAGAATGGCGCTATCTAGAGCAAGAAAAGAGATGCAAGAACCTGTACAAGAGAAACCACTTGCTGCAGTTGCCTAGTAATTCCATTCGTTAGAGATGTCGTTCCAAAGTGAACGATATGGCTTGGCATCTTTTGAGATCTCTTCTTTTATCCTGTGTTCTATTGAAAAGTACATGTTCTCAAGTGCATCTACACCACCGTCTGCAAACAATTCATGACCTATCTCCTTTATTCTGTCTTCCTTGGAAGAATAATCCGCAGCATTTGAATTTTGAATGCAATATGTTATGAGATCGTACAATTCTTCCTCAAGATATGCATCCAATGATATCTAAACTATATTTACAGTATAAAAGTTCTTGATTATTTTTGTAGTATAATTGGTTTTGACCTCTTTGATCTTGTCTCTGTACCCATCAAGGTTTAAAAATTAGTCTATTATGTACCCGAAATTCCAAAGGTATAACAAGACATGCCTACAAGTATATCTATAGTCCAAAATTCTGTTCAATTAAAAATATTGGAGGCATATACTCGTGATGTAGGTAGAGGTGTTACACGTATTGATTATGAATCTATGGATGCCCTTGGAGCATCAACTGGTGACATTTTAGAAATTACAGGCAAGCGAAGATCTGTAGCACGGTGCCTCCCACTATATCCATCTGATGAAGGAAAAGGGATTATCCGAGTAGATGGACTTGGGCGAAACAACACGGGTGTAGGAATTGGCGATACTGTGACTGTACGAAAGATAAAAACTGTACCTGCAGAAAAAGTCATAGTTGCTCCTCTTGATTCTATACCTCCGATCGACGAAAGATATCTCACTGATTCTCTAGAAAATATTCCACTTGTAAAAGGTGACAATATAATGGTGCCATACTTTGGTGGTAGGCTGACATTCCAAGTAGTTGGAATAACTCCTGCATCTGATGCAGTGCTTGTAACTCCAAAGACAGAATTTCATATTGCCGAAAAAGGTGAGAGTTTGCGTGGAGTACCACAGGTGTCATATGAGGACATTGGAGGAATGTCTGACGAGATAAGAAAAGTCAGAGAAATGATCGAGTTACCAATGAGACATCCGGAAATATTTGAAAAATTGGGAGTTGAGGCTCCAAAAGGTGTATTGTTATATGGTGTACCTGGAACTGGGAAGACATTACTTGCAAAAGCAGTTGCAAATGAAACTAATGCTCACTTTATCAGTATATCCGGTCCTGAGATAATGAGCAAGTTTTACGGAGAAAGCGAAGCCAGACTACGTGAAATATTCAAAGAGGCAAAAGAAAAAGCACCATCCATCATCTTTGTGGATGAAATTGATTCAATTGCACCAAAACGAGAAGAGGTTACAGGAGAAGTGGAGAGAAGAGTTGTTTCGCAAATGTTGTCACTAATGGATGGCCTTGAGGGTAGGGGCAAAGTGATTGTCATTGCTGCAACAAACAGACCAAATGCGCTGGACCCTGCTCTTAGAAGGCCTGGTAGATTTGACAGAGAAATTGAGATTAAAGTTCCTGACAAAAAGGGAAGGCTGGAGATTTTATTAATTCATACACGAAACATGCCTCTAAACGAAGATATCAATTTGGAAAAAATTGCAGGCTCTAGCCATGGATATGTGGGGGCTGATTTAGAATATCTCTGCAAGGAAGCTGCAATGAAATGTTTGAGAAGATTGTTGCCTGAAATTAATTTGTCTGATGAAAAAATTCCTCCGGAAACTTTGGATAAACTAATTGTAAACGCTGAGGACTATCAACTTGCATTCAGAGATGTTACTCCAGCAGGAATGCGTGAGGTATACATTGAGACACCTGATATTAAATGGGCTGAGATTGGCGGGCTTGAAAATGTAAAGCGTGAACTCCAAGAGGCAGTGGAATGGCCACTGAAATACCCTAATCTTTATGCACAGCTTGGATATAGAATGCCACGAGGCATCTTGTTACATGGTCCGAGTGGAACAGGCAAGACACTGTTGGCAAAAGCCGTTGCAACAGAGAGTGAGGCAAACTTCATCTCAGTAAAGGGCCCGGAATTATTATCTAAATGGATAGGTGAGTCTGAACGGGGAATCCGAGAAATATTCCGAAGGGCAAGACAATCATCACCATGTGTAATATTTTTCGATGAGATTGATTCTATTGCACCAATTAGGGGAATGGGTGAGAGTGCAACTACGGAAAAAGTTGTCAGCCAATTACTAACCGAAATGGATGGAATCACCTCACTCAATGGCGTAGTGGTAATTGCTGCTACCAATAGGGCAGACATGATTGATTCTGCACTGCTCAGACCAGGCAGATTTGACAAAATTGTTCTAGTTCCAATCCCAGATAAGGCTGGAAGACTCAAGATATTGGAGATAAGCTCCGAAAATATTCCAATTGAAAAAGAGATGGGAACACCAAATGGACTAAATCCAGATTATGTTGATCTGGCAAAGATTGCAGAGATGACTGATGGCATGAGTGGGGCAGATGTTGCTGCTATTGCAAATACTGCTGCGTCGATTGTGTTGCATAACTTTGTTGAGAAATATCCTGATCCAAAAGATGCAGAAAAACAAGTGGATGTCGCAAAAGTAAAGATGAAAGACTTTGAGGAAGCAGTAAAGAAAGTCAAGATCCAAAAAGAACTAAAGATTGGACAAAAGGTAACTGTGTCACACTTTAGGTAATTTTCTTAACAAAAAATTACAATGTACTTTTTACCATACAAGTCATTTTGTACGAAATGTTACGATGTGATTTTTTGGATCTAGTCTTCAGTCAGATCAATCTTTGTCTTTTTGTCTGGAACCTGAATGTCTAAGAGTTCTCGTAATCCTTTGTATCTATTTCGTATGGTTACTTCCGTTACTCCAGCTGCTATTGCAATTACTTTTTGAGTTGTACTGTCTCCATGTATTGCACATGATAAGTATAATGCAGCAGCTGCAAGGCCCATGGGATCTTTTCCTGCGGAGATCTCTTTTTTATTTGCCTGCTCTAAAATTTTTAGCGCCTCTCGTTTTACTTTTTCACTAAGGCCGGATTCGCTTGCAATTCTGGACATGCATTTTATTGGATCCAATACTGGCATTGTCATATCAAGCTCTTGTAATAATAATCTGTAACACCTTGAGACATCTTTCTTTTTTACATTGATTCTCTTTGCAACCTCGTTTAATGTTCTTGGAGTGCCAGTCTCTCTACATGACAAGTATAGTGCAGCTGCAATTAATCCTGGGATTGACCTGCCCTTCGCAAGTCCTTTTTCTAATGCTTTTCTGTAAATGTACGCAGTTTTTTCTACCACTGCATCTGATAGTGCAAGTTTGTCTTTTAGTCTGCTAAGCTCACTGAATGCCTGTCTGCAATTTCTTTCAGTTGCTTCATGAACCTGGCTTCTGCTGTCCCATGTCCTAAGACGGGTGATTGTATTTTTCATTGATGCTGACAAGGGTTTTCCAGTCGAGTCCTTGTTTGCTTGTCCAATTACTGTTGCAAGTCCCATGTCATGCATTGCAAGGGATGTTGGAACACCTGTCCTGGCTCTGTCTTCGAACTGTTCTTTTGAAAATGACTGTCTTTCAGGACCCAAGTCGTTTATAATCTCGTTTATTACTAATCCACATCCTCCACAAAATCGCTCACCTGTAGTGCCATCTGTCAACATCTTGGCTTTTCCACACCTAGCACACCTTGCATTCATCTCTGAGCCTTGTACTGTCATGAATAACACACATGTCTAGATTTTATCAAATAATAACCCAGCTATTTCACATAAATCAGTAAAATCTGCCGTTTCTTTTTGATAATCTGGACCTAGTCTAGGCATAAAGGAATTCTGATGGCACTAGCCAAGTTTCTTGATAGTCTAAATTTTTGTCAACTAGGAGCATTCCAAGTTTGTATTTTTTTGCCATGTCTATGATAAACTCTGAAAGTGTACCCTTTTGTAGAATGTAAGGCAATTCTTGGATGTCTGTAGCCAGTAACACTCTGGTGCTCGGTATCTCTTTTTTGACACTAAAAATGTCTTTTTGAATTTCTAATATGGATTGTCGTGTGATTTCAGGCTGAATCAAGATTGTAATTACTCTTTTTTCTTTTCTTGCCACTAGATCAAATCTATATTGAGGATCAAAATCTGAGTTGGCTGCGTCATATTTTACATGCCACTGCATGTCCATGAGATAGTCTGCTACAATGTCTTGAATCATGCCAAGTTCAAGCAAATCTCTTGTAAATTCGACCCTCTTGTGTGCTCTTAGCAATGATTTGAAATACTTGTCAATAGCCTGTTTAGAATACTTTGACATTTTTTCCTTCATGAAAATTGAATTGAGAAGCAGCTTGTTCTCTTGATATGTACTAAATGGGTCTGACTCTTTATCTTCCAATGATGACTTGTTACATATCTGGTAATTAATCGCTCGCCACCCCAAAAAATTCCTATAAACTCATAGAGGTACTAGCGGAACTCAGAGATAAGGTATTAATCATAAAAGGCCAAATGACTAGTGTGGATTTTGTCCAAAAGGGCGAGCCAGATGTCTCAAAGCCGCTCTTGATTGCAGCCATGCAAGACATGGGAGACGTTGGAAGCATTGTGATCGACTTTATTAATTCAAATCTGAATACATCGGTGTTTCGTGAAGTACAGCCCTCATATCCTGCATATGTGATTGACAATGGAGGATACATTGACATTCCGGAAGAGAAGTGGGATTATAGATATGCAAAAGATATCATCGTGTTTGGAGGGGGTTCTGGCCAACCATCTTCTACAGAAGAACTGAACGTGTTGTGTCAAGATGTAATTAACATTGCAAAAAAATATTCTGTACGGTTCATATACACACTTGGCGGCTTTCACACAAAAAATCCAATTGAGGGAGAGCCCAAGACATTTGTCACTACTACATCAAAAGAACTTACCGAACAGGTGCGAAAACTTGGAATCTTGACCACGCCTGAGGCTTCCATCATTACTGGATTCAATGGATTGATACTCGGGTTTGCAAAGATGAATGGTATACAGGGAATTGGATTGTATGCCGAATTGAACCAGCCCAAGCTTCCACAGTATAGGTCTTCAAAGAGCATAATCAAAACACTCGAAAAGATGACTTATCGCAGATTTGGTGATACTTCTGAGTTTGACTCTATGGCAAAAGATATTGAATCACACAGTTACGGAAAACGTTTTGATCCTGATCAAAGCTATTCTGATTGATCTAATAAAATGAGAGGAATTTTTCCAACTTGCTGTATATTTACAGATGCATTGGTCCGAGTCTTGTAATTGCAACTATTGCTACAATAGAAGCCGCTAAAACTATGGCAACTATTGGTCCAAATTCTGGTACTACAGTTGTTCCAACGATGGAAATGTTTTCAGAAAGTGGAGTGATTGGTATTGATACTAACGTGTCTCCTGGCTCTGCAGTTGTAGTATAGTTTGTTATTATCTGACCGTCTTCGAAAACTCCAATAAATGGACCGCTAATCAATCCAGTTGGCAGTTTTAGAATCAAGGTACTGTTTGTGTCAGCTTTGCCTACTAGCACAAAGTCAATGGACTTGTCTTTTACACTAACTGATGAGCTCACTATGTTCTTCACAGAAGAATATTGCACATCAAATGTTGTTGCTCCATCTCCGGCATCTTTTCCAACCCCTGAGATGGTCTTGTTGTACTCTTGGGCAAAGGAGGATGTTACCATTGGAGCAAGTAAAATCACGATTGCTGCAACAATTACTATCTTGAGCATGACTGAGGTTTATTATCTTGCTAGTTAATGGGTTTGGCTAATTATTTTTACGAAACCGCGAATTTCTTTGAAGCTTCAAGCAGGTTTTTGATGTCTGACTCTGAGTGTACATATGATATGGCACCTAGTTTCCCTGGGAGGAAAAATATTCGATTCTTTGCAATCAACTCAAAATGATATTTCTTGAGCATTTCTGTATTGCACCTTGATGCTTCTTCTGCATTTGTGATCTGAGTTACCCCATTTGCAAGAAAGTGTGGCATAAAAAGAGAGCCCATGCCGGTGATTATTGCTTTATCCTGAAATATTTTTGACAGACCTCTTCGTACATCTTCTCCAAGCCTTCCAATTTTTTTGTAGACTGGGCCAGAATTTTTCTTTAAAAATTTCAGCATTGTTTTTCCAGACGTCATTGTCATTGGATTTGCAGAAAATGTTCCGCCTCCTATGTATGACCTGTCAAGTCTCTTGTTTGCATTAGTGTCTGTGATTTTCATAACTTCTTCTTTTCCACAAATAACTCCAATTGGAAATCCACCGCCAACGATTTTTCCCAGTGTTACAATGTCCGGGTTAAGGCCCATTGTGTTGTAAAGGCATCCAAACCTGAACCTGAATCCTGTGACAATCTCGTCTAAAATAAAAAGTGCATTGACGCGGTGGATAAATTCCTGGATTCCTACCAGGTATTCTTTTGTTGCAGGGATACAGCCTGCACCGCCAAGTATGGGCTCTATTATAATGCCGGCCAAATCGTTTTTTACAGACTCTAAAATTGAAATGGATTTTTCTAAATCATTGTATGGAATTGAAACAATATGTGACTCATCTGTGAGTCCTGCACTTTCTGATTGGTCAAATGGATAATTGACTGATTTTAGCAGATCAGTTGTGTATCCATGCCAGCCTCCGTCAATTTTTGCAATTATTTTTTTTCCAGTCTTTGCCCTTGCAGTCCTTGTTGCATACATGGTAGCCTCAGTACCAGTTGAGACATAACGAATTTTTTCTGCAACTGGAACTGCTCCATGTATTACCTCTGAAAACTCTATGGTGTTTTCATTTACAGTTCCATGCATCCAGCAATTGTTTACCTGTTTTTTGACTTTCTCTGCTACTTTTGGAGCTGCGTGTCCTAGAATCAAACTCCAGTGACCCATCCAGTAATCTGTATACTTGTTGCTATCTACGTCTATGAGGTACTTGCCTCTTGCAGATTTTGTGACAAATGGATATGGCTCAAAAAATCGTATGTTGTGTGACACTCCACCAATGTGGAGTTTTTTTGATCTCTCAAATAACTTGGCAGATTTCTTGGTATGTTTTTTGTACGCATCTATGGCAGAAGACAATTAAAGATTGTCACTGATTGTTTAATATTAGTGATCGGAAAAAAATTGTAAAAAAAGCAAGATTTGTGAATAGTTTATATTATTTCTCCTTGATCCCCTTTTTGCATACGTAACAGCAAGGCGGCGCTTGTGATGATGTTTGGTAGTATACCAGTTTGTGATTCACAGGCCTCCAGTTACGCATACAACATGTGGGTTTGATCAAAAGATCTTATCCGAAGTTTGAAGAAAGTGTGTGCAATCCACCAATTTCCAATAAATATTACGTCTTACTTCGACGCGTACTGAAAATGTACGAACAAAACGAATCCGGTTGATCCTGCCGGACCTGACTGCTATCGGATTGGTACTAAGCCATGCGAGTCATTGTAGCAATACAAGGCGGACGGCTCAGTAACACGTAGTCAACCTAACTCGTGGACGTGGATAACCTCGGGAAACTGAGAATAAACCACGATAGATCATAGTGCCTGGAATGGCTTATGGTCCAAACAGTTTACTGCCATGGGATGGGACTGCGGCCTATCAGCTTGTTGGTGAGGTAATGGCCCACCAAGGCGATTACAGGTACGGGCTCTGAGAGGAGAAGCCCGGAGATGGGTACTGAGACACGGACCCAGGCCCTATGGGGCGCAGCAGGCGAGAAACCTTAGCAATGTGCGAAAGCACGACTGGGTCAGTCCGAGTGATTCCTGATAAAGGAGTCTTTTGCTTGTCCTAAAAGCACAGGTGAATAAGGGGTGGGCAAGTCTGGTGTCAGCCGCCGCGGTAATACCAGCACCTCGAGTGGTCAGGACGTTTATTGGGCCTAAAGCATCCGTAGCCGGCTTTGCAAGTCTTCGGTTAAATCCACCTGCTCAACAGATGGGCCGCTGGAGATACTACAGAGCTAGGGAGTGGGAGAGGCAGACGGTATTCAGTGGGTAGGGGTAAAATCCTCTGATCCATTGAGGACCACCAGTGGCGAAGGCGGTCTGCCAGAACACGTTCGACGGTGAGGGATGAAAGCTGGGGGAGCAAACCGGATTAGATACCCGGGTAGTCCCAGCTGTAAACGATGCAAACTCGGTGATGCATTGGCTTATGGCCAATGCAGTGCCGCAGGGAAGCCGTTAAGTTTGCCGCCTGGGAAGTACGGACGCAAGTCTGAAACTTAAAGGAATTGGCGGGGGAGCACCACAAGGGGTGAAGCCTGCGGTTCAATTGGAGTCAACGCCAGGAATCTTACCCGGGGAGACAGCAGAATGAAGGTCAAGCTGAAGACTTTACCAGACAAGCTGAGAGGAGGTGCATGGCCGTCGCCAGCTCGTGCCGTGAGGTGTCCTGTTAAGTCAGGTAACGAGCGAGATCCCTGCCCTTAGTTGCTGCAGTTACTCTCAGGAGTAGCTGGGCTAACTAAGGGGACCGCCACTGCTGAAGTGGAGGAAGGAGGGGGCCACGGCAGGTCAGTATGCCCCGAAACCCTGGGGCTACACGCGGGCTGCAATGATAGAGACAACGGGTTCCGAACTCGAAAGAGGGAGGCAATCCTTAAACTCTATCTCAGTTATGATTGAGGGCTGCAACTCGCCCTCATGAATATGGAATCCCTAGTAACCGCGCGTCATAACCGCGCAGTGAATACGTCCCTGCTCCTTGCACACACCGCCCGTCGCTTCATTGAAGTTGGGTTTGTGCGAGGTGACGCCTAATTGACGTCATCGAACACGAGTTTAGCAACAAGGGAGAAGTCGTAACAAGGTGACCGTAGGGGAACCTGCGGTCGGATCACCTCCTTAAACATAATTGGGTTGTGTGGGTTGTCCACACTTTCTTCAAAAAAAAGATGCAACTAGACAAGAAATTGTTTAGTGAAGGACGTAGCTGGTACCCGTAACCTGGGACTAGCGATGATCGTCGTGTATAGTCGTGTAATATTATGACTGAATATGCTGATGTGCCGACGCCAATAGAGGGATGGCTTGGCTTGAGAAGAGATGAAGGACGTGGCAAGCTGCGATAAGCTTAGGGTAGGTGCAGGCGACCTATGATCCTGAGATGTCCGAATAGGAATCCGATGCGTTAAGCATACTCAATTACAATGGTAGTTGAGATCGAACCGTGGGAAGTGAAGCATCTGAGTACCACGTGGAAAAGAAATCAACAGAGATTTCCCAAGTAGCGGCGAGCGAAAAGGAAATAGCCCAAACTGAATCTGTCATGGTAACATGGTAGAGATGTGGTGTTGTTATGGTATTACGATCCTTGAATCAGAGCTTAAGTGGCCTGGAAAGGCCTGGCAAAGAAGGTGATACCCCCGTGAGCGATGGAAGAGAGGATCTTACTATGACTCGAGTAGTTGTCCTTGGTAGTGGGCAATGAATATAGGTGAAAGTAGCATCTAAGGCTAAATATTTCTCAAGACCGATAGCGGAGTAGTACCGCGAGGGAAAGCTGAAAAGTACCCCGGAAGGGGGGTGAAAAGTGCCTGAAATCTATTGGTTACAGACGTGCATGGCGTGAAAGGAGTTTTTGTCAGATTAGAGGTTCTAGCAATAGGGCTGAAGGTCTGGCGTTCATAGCTCCAGTGTCATGCGTTCCGTCTAGAAACACGGGCCAGGGAGCTTACTGTTATGGCGAGCCTAAATCTTTAAAGATGGAGGCGAAGGGAAACCAAGTTCCCGCAGTGAATAACGAGGGGAAGCGTGTGAAAGTGCGTAGAGTCATAGCGGCAAGGCTAGAAACCAGACGATCTATCCCTGAACAAGACGAAGTTGGGCGAAAGCCTGATGGAGGTCTGAAGCAGTTCTAACGTGCAATTTGTTTGTCTGATTTGGGGATAGGGGTCAAAAACCAATCTAGTCTGGTGATCGCTAGTTCCTAACGAAGTGTATCGCAGTACAGCCTTTGTGGAGACAGCGTGTCTTGTAGAGCACCGATAGGGCATGTCGGGAGAGAAATCTTTCGCTGCCCATTCAAACTCCGAAGAGATGTGCGTCGTAGAAGCAAAGAGACGGATTTACGTGGCGTAAGGCTCGTAATCAAGAGGGGGACAACCCAGACTGAAGTTAAGGTCCCCAAGTTTTTGCTAAGTGTCAAACTGAAGGGCGTATTTAAGCCAAGACAGCAGGAAGGTAAGCTCAGAAGCAGCTATCCTTTAAAAAGTGCGTAACAGCTTACCTGCCGAGCTTGGATGCCCCAAAAATGGACGGGGCTAAAGCAAAGCACCGATACTTCAGATTGTTACCATATGGTAACACATGGTAGTTAGGCGTAGGGATTGGGTCGAAGCAGGGTCGTGAGATCCTGTGGACCGATTCCTATTGCAGATCCTGGCGGCAGTAACAGCATAGTGGAGTGAGAATCTCCACCATCGTAAGCGTAAGGGTTTCCCGGCAATGCGTCGTCAGCCGGGAGTTAGTCGATCCTAAGATCAACCTCAACAGAGTTGATCGAACGGGAAACTTGTTAATATTCAAGTACCTTATAGGTGCGTTATAATCTAGCATACGCTTTCGGATAGGGCTTGCAGAACCATCGTTCTGTCTAAGTATTCAAGAGTTGGGGAGTGTCGCAATGACGAGAACCAATTCGAGATGCAAATGGCTTGGCGTTAGCTGAGTTTGCTCGAATCCAAGAGACCATGAAAAATTGCGTAGTGAGCGTCTTATAATGATCGTACCGAGATCCGACACAGGTGCGCTGGATGAGAAGTCTAAGATGTATCGGGTATACCGTAGGCGAGGGAACTCGGCAAAATAGTCCTGTACCTTTGGTATAAGGGATGCCTGCAGCGGTAATGTAGAATTGCCGTCGCAGGTCGCAGTGACAAGGGGGTCCCGACTGTTTAATAAAAACACAGGTGACTGCTAGTCCGAAAGGATGCGTATAGTCACTGAATCCTGGCCAGTGCAGGTACCTAAAACTTGGGTTCAACTGAGCTAAGGGCCTGTAAACGCCGGGAGTAACTCTGACTCTCTTAAGGTAAACATTTGGATTGCCTTAGTAAAATCTGGCCATATGCTGGAAGGTCTGAGAATGTCAGGCTAGGTTCTTCAAAGCTTAAAATCTTTGAATAATCTGAAAATGTCATGACTGCAGATAATCAGCAGGAAAGGCTAGATGCGCGGTAGGTAAGATCTGACAGAGATTGCAAATCTTTGTTGGTCCATGAACAGAAAGATAAAACCGCGTTTTCTAGAATCCTCAGAGACTCTACGCCAGAAATCGTTTTGAACGATTAAGATAGAGTCCGACCCCTATAGCGATATAGGGAGGTTTGCGACTAAAAGCAAACTCGCCTCGATTGTTCAACAATCAGGTCACTAAAGTAACAGAAGTGAGCCAAATGCCTTGTCGGGTAAGTTCCGACGTGCATGAATGGAACAACGAGGGCCCCGCTGTCCCCGCCTACAACCCGGTGAAGCCACATAAGCTGGACGAACAGTCCAGCATCTTCCATCGGGGAGAGAAGACCCCGTGGAGTTTTACTGCAGCTTGTGCTTGCGGTATGGTGGAAATTGCATAGAGTAACTGGTAGCCATGCTAATGCCCTTTCGGGGGCATTGGAAGCAAAAGTGTAACACCAGTCATTTTCCTTCGTACTGCTTACCCCATTGATTTGGGGGACAGGTGCAGGTGGGCAGTTCGGCTGGGGCGGCACCCCTTCGAAAAGATATCGAAGGGGCCCAAAGTTCAGTTCAAACGGGTCAGAAATCCGTTGAAGAGGGCAAGGCCACAAACTGGACTGACTGGATCTCCAAACGCACGGGATTCAGAGAAGAAATTCGGGCCTAGCGATCCATGACGTCCCCACTATTGGGGGCTCGTGGTGACAGAAAAATTACCCCAGGGATAACAGGCTCGTCGCGGGCGAGAGCTCCTATCGACCCCGCGGTTTGGTACCTCGATGTCGGCTTTTCCCATCCTGGCCCTGCAGCAGGGGCCAAGGGTGAGGCTGCTCGCCTATTAAAGGGGAACATGAGCTGGGTTTAGACCGTCGTGAGACAGGTCGGACTCTGCCTGATGGAAGCGTGGATACTTGAGGGGAAGTTGCTCCGAGTACGAGAGGAACAGAGCAGCGTGGCCTCTGGTTTAACGGTTGTCTGATAAGGCAGGCCGTGCAGCTAAGCCATTTAGGCTAACTCCTGAAAGCATCTAAGGAGGAAACCTATCCTGAGAAAAGGTATCCGGTCGTAAGACAAAGGGTGGCAGCAGAAGACTGCTTTGATAGAACAGCAGTGTATGCCCCAAGGTTCGCCGAGGGGCGAGCTGGCTGTTACTAACAACCCAATACATCAGTCAGTCATAATACATAGAGACTATACACGACAAAATCATACGTCATGTCTTTTTTCAATTTTCTATATACAAAATTGTAGCTAGTGTAAACTATGGAGAGCGATCATTTTTATCTTGGTTTGTATCAATATAGTAGGAAATTGAGTAGCGTAGAGAAAATCCAGATGCACTGCGACTGTGGCATTTGTGGGCATTATTTGGAACAAGAATGTATCGAAAAAGAATGCAAGTGCTGTCTTAACTTCCATGTAAGGTCTGGACACGATCCAACTTTGATGGATGATGAAACTAGATGAAATTTTTTTTGTATTTTTTAATCTAGTGTGAACTATATATTGATTACAAATAATTCCTACGCAAAATATTTTATCTTTAAAGCCTTGTTGACGTTGTGGACGATATGGATTCTGGCTGGACATATTATGGAAGAAACAAACATCTTACAGGGAAAAGCCATTTTTTGCTGTCACGTACAACACAATCAATTTGCCATCTTCACACGTTTACTGCCGATGATATGAAACACATCAAAATAACTAACATGGATAATTTGTTCAAGAGCCAACTGTGCAGAAGATGCCTTGATGTTTTAGATTCTAGGATGATACATAGCTGAAGAATTTGCATGCGATAAAACCTTGTCTCTGCTATGATGATGTCAAATCATGTGTTTTCTTTGCACAAGAAGCAAAACATGTTTTCAAAAATGGGACATCCTTACTCTATCACCATCTTTTAATCTGGTTTCATGCTATGTGTTTGCAGGAAATGTCCTCTGACAAGATAACTCCATTTCTTGATGCAAAATATATCAATCTTGAAACATACAGAAGCAATAATCGGGCAGTAAAAACCCCTGTCTGGTTTGTAATTGATGATGGAATACTCTATGTTGCAACACCGTCTACTACTGGCAAAGTCAAGCGCCTAAATTGCAACAAGAGTGTTCGCATTGTTCACTCTGACATGAAAGGCAATCCAAGGGGAGAATGGGTTGATGCAACTGCATATTTTGCAAACGAATCTGAATCAATGCGGGCAATCAAACTTCGCAAGAAAAAATATGGCCTTATGGCAAAATTGATAGGAATTGCCGTGTATAGAAAGGGCACCCCGTTAGTGATTGGCATCAAGGTTTGATGCTGGTTTTATGATACAATGTTATGGTACTGCAATCCGTACAGCATTTTTCAAATAAACATAGCTAGTTCTTTAATAATTTGGAGAGAAACTAGTATCAAATGATGGTCATAACAAAGGACAACCAATCTGAACTGGAGAGAAAAAAGAGTCTCATTGATACACTATACCATCACTCTGACCTGTCAGTGGAATCAATATCATACCAGGCAGACATGAGCATAAAACAAGTCCAGGGCATTATAGATAAAATAAGAAAAAAAGAAGCTCTGGAAGTTCTTGTAGAGCACAGCAAAACACCCGTGGAGAAGATAATGACAAAGATAGTTGTCAGCCTGGAATCTGGCAAGACAATCTATGACGCATCTGTTCTAATGGCAAAAAAGAAGGTGGGTTCTCTTGTTGTTACCTCCAAAGGAAAACCATTTGGTATTGTCACAAAAGGCGATCTTGTGAAAGGCATCAGTACCGGGATTTCATTCAAGAATGTCTCTCTTGGAGAGTTTGCCACAAGGCCGCTGATTTATGCGTCTTCAAGGCAGACAATTGAAGAAGTTGCAGACCTTATGATAAAAAACAAGATACGAAAACTTCCTGTGATACAGCAGGGAAAAATAGTTGGAATTGTAACTGTGACAGATCTTGCAATGTTTCTCTCGCCTACCAGAAGACCTGGATTGACTGAATCAATATTTCATGTCATCACAAGAGAGAATGCTAGAAAAAAATAGTTCCTCTGATTCTGGCGCAATTGAAATTACTCTAGTACAAGAACAGATTCTGCATGATGATTAACTTGAGAAATGCAGCAAAAATGGGGTTTATTGGAGATTGGCTTGATACTGATTGTTTTATTGGAGGATTTGAATTGACAGGCGTATTTTCAGCAGGTGTTCCCATGGTCAATGTTGCAGTTGAAAATTCTATCATGACAGTATATGATTTGTCGTTATAATTGACTGTAAATGACTTGTCTCTTTGCGCGTTATCTAAGGTTATGATCTCTGCAATGCCGCTTGCATCATAATCTCCAAATATTCCCACATTTGGTTGGAGTTCTAGAATAGTAAGTGGTATGGAATATTCATTAATTGACATGGTCCTGTAGAACCCGTCACTGCTTTTTGTTATTTTTTGTATTCCATTTGGTTGTAATGTGGCAACTACAACTCCTTGTGGTGCTGGATCCTGTGTTAATCTACCATTGTGATTGAACATCATCGAAGTTAAATTGCCGCTTAGATTCTGCATTGCGATTGTCCCATCTGCATCAGGATTCCCACTTCTGTCAAATGCTTGGTAGTATACAGTATTGTTCATGATTGATGTTCCCCATGTCCACGAGTCCTCCTCAGTTGGGTCAATATTGAGTTGTGGATCAATCACATCTCCATGAACATGTGCGCCTCTTGGCCAAGTTTGTCTGTTACTGACAATTCCTATGAGATTGGAAGGAATTCTATCGAAATCAAGCTCGACAGATTGAACTCCGGAACCTCCCATATTATATTGAATTGTCACTTTTGTATTAGATCCAAAATCATATAGCTGAATTATTGGCCAGGCATCAATGAGCGCTTGGTTGTTTGACTGTTGTGCTATCTGACCTGCTCTTGCCGAATTCGTATTTAGTGTTTTATTTTCTCTCACAACATGATTTAGTAAATTAGATTTTGCGCCTGTAATGCTAGGTACTGCATGATCAACAATTCCAGTGCACGTTGCAGATATTGTAGCCTGTGGATTTTGACTTCCATCAGACGATCCAGGTGCACTCCTTGCTATTGCAATTCCATTTGTCTGTGAAAACTCAACACCTGTTGCAACTATTGCGCTTGCAGGAGAACAGAATTTGCCAAAATCAAGGCCTTTGCCAGAAGTACTTATCTGTGTAGAGTCTGCAATCTGAGCCTGTTTGCTGTCTGCAAAGTATGCATACCAGTTTCCATCGGTTGCTTGGGCCATTCGTAGTTTTTTTCCGTTGACTGTAACATCAGGTTCACCATATGCTTGGTCTAATCTATCTATGTTAGGGTCAGTTATGATTACTTGAATTACTTGCGGACCTGCAAAATAGTTTTCAAAAAATGAATTTTCTGCAGAGACAAAGAGATTTGGATTGGACGAGATGTGTTGTGTGGGCTCGTATTGTGGAAGTAATGGCTCTGTTGCATTGGCCGATATGGGTACATTTTCTAAACAAAGTATTACTAACAAGAATAATGAAATTGATATCTTGTATCCATGTACTATGTGATTATAAAATTTCTTCAAGATTGACATCTGATCAAACCCTACTGTATCACGGATACTCGAATTCGTTTAGTTTTAACTATTTCCATGTGTAAAAATATCTGGGATGTATAATTGCATGAAAGTCATAATGTAATGGTTGACGAACTAGAAGAATGTTGTCCAGCAGTGTTACATCGTACTAAAATGATGTTGTTGTACTGCGTACCATAATTGATAATAATATTGATAGTCTAGGCATCATGGAAGACAAAAATGCAAAAAATGGGGAGAATGGTTTGGATAACAATTATGTTTTAGGAAGCACATCTGATGAAATTCAAAGACTCAAGATCCAATCCTCTTTGTTTGAGCCCTTGACTAGGGATTCTTTACTAAAAGGGGGAATCCAAAAAGGAATGCGATGTTGTGATGTTGGATGTGGTCCTGGGGAAGTTACACGAATGATGGGTGGAATGATTGGAAAAAGCGGTAAAGCGGTAGGATTTGACATCAACAAAAATTATATCAAATATTGCAAGGCATCCACGAAGCAAAAAAATGTCTCATATGTATGTGATAATATAATCACGTCTAAAAATTTACCATCTGAGACTTTTGATATTGTGTATTCTAGGTTCATGTTTGTGCATCTGAGTAACAAAGTCAATGCCTTGCGACACATGGTTCGACTTGCAAAAAAAGGCGGCACAATAATAGTTCAAGAACTTGATCATGCTCCGGACTCATGGCTTTCATATCCAAAACGAAAGAGCGTGGATACTCTGAGAAAAATATATGTAAAACTTGTAAAACATGCTGGCGGAGATCCTTATTCTGGTAGAAAACTGTACAAAATGTTCGTTGACCAGCATCTTATTAGTACAATAGAATCATACTCTCCTTGTCTTGTGATGGGACGAGAACCTTTCAACTCTCTTGGATGGAAGATTGCTCAGAGTCTACAACCCCAAATTCTCTCTCTTGGTCTAATGGGAAAAAAAGAATTTGATGACATGGTGGCCGATCTCAAGGAAATGTCACAAGATCCGCATAGCTTCGTACTTTACGCACGACTTTTTAGTATAATAGGGAAAAAACAGTTCAAGTAATATGACACTACTGGAAACGAATAATGGAAAAATTAACATAATAAAATATTCCTCCCAGACACCCTCTGATAAAATAGTGTTATGTATACACGGGTTTTGCTGTGATGCGAGAATATTTGATTATCTTGGAAACGCACTGGCAAATAATGGATTTGATGTATACAGTATTGATTTGCCAGGTCATGGAAAATCATATGGAGAAAAAGGAGACTTGGACTTTGATGAGTGTCTAGAATCAATACATGATGTTATTGCAAAACTAAAAGGCACCTCCAAACTATTCATTTTAGCTCATAGTATGGGATGTACGTATGCCCTCTGGTATGCTCATACTTTTAAAAAATCAATTGATGGACTAATTTTATTTGCGCCATATGTGAGAATACCCCATGTGAAGAAAAGAAGCGAGATTGAACCAAGCAACATTCGTTTTCTATATTTCCTGTTACGCAAAATGTTAACGCCTAAAACTAGACTCTTGGCAACAAAAGAATTACCTAACTTTTTAAAAGTTGGCGGCCCAGAAATTGAACAGATGCTAAACGACAAATCTCTTAATTTTTACTATTCGTATAGATATATTGTAAATGTTCTAGCACTTCGCAATGCTAGTATCTCTGCATTGTCTGATGTTGAGGTGCCCATGTTTATTCTTCATGGAAAAAAAGATAGAAACGTTTTCTCTGAAGTAGGTGTACAATTCTGTAATCTGGTAAAAAGTGTTGATAAAAAAATAGATGTTCTGGATTGTGATCACTGGTTTAACCATTGCGTATTTTATAGCCAGGATGATCATAGATATTCAGAAGAATCTAGAATGAAAATAATAGATTTGGTAAAAGACTGGATATCCTCTCATTAAGCTCAACTGCCAGAATCAGGAATATTTCTAAAAATAAAACTTGGGAGTTTGCTTAATCCTAAAAATTAATCATTTGTCTGATGGGATGATGTACTCGACAAGAAAAATGAATTTTCACTGTTTGCTTTTAAAAATGAAGTCAAGTTGTTTACTGTGGATTAAAACCTGATACAATATTGTCATACTGAATGCTGTCATGTGACTCAAAAACCCGTCTATCTTGTGATGTAAATTTGATATTTGTAAGAATTTACATAATTTATCATATTTAAGATATATTTTCCATATTTTAATATGAAATATCCAAAAAGTTATAATCTATAATGTATTTATCCAAATATGGAGAATATATGTCAATTTGTTGCTGTAGAATGTGAACACATAGTGATATGAAATGGCACTAGTGCAAAGACTGCCTGAATCTAATCTGGGAACAAAAATCTTCGCACAATGTCGCATGTTTTTCTCTATTGTAAAATCAAGGACACTAGTCTATGTTTTTGTTCTTGCTGCACTTGGTACATTTTTTGTTGAATCTGGCACAAAGATTCCAGATTTTTTTGTACTCATACGACTTGCTGCGTCTGTATACTTTCTTGCACTTGCAACATATCTCTACAACGATCTTACTGATTATGATGTGGATGAAGTAAATGATCGACACACTGTTAGCTCAAAAAGACCTTATTATCTACAAATATTATATCACACAATAGGTTTTTTTGCAGTTTCGGTCTTGCTCGCATTTTCAATAAACCTGAAAACTGGATTTCTCTCTCTGATTTTTCTTACTTTGGCATTTTTGTATTCTCATCGGAAAACTCATCTGAAAGATAGATTTGTATGGAAAACTGTTGTGACTGCTGCTGGGGGAAGTATTACTGCACTTATGGGTTGTTTTGCAACTGATAGTTTTTCTTATCTTGGGATTGTTTCATCACTGATTTCATTCATGTTTTGGTTTACATTGGGTCCATTGGGTGATGTTAATGATATTAATGGTGATCGAGCAAATGGCAGACGTACATTTCCCATAGTCCTCGGTGTAGACAACACATTTCGTCTAATGCACTTTGTTATAGTTTCTATAATGTTGTTGATAGTTGTGATGTATTATCTAAATGAAATAAATGTGCCCAGTTTGATTTTGAGCATTGGAGCATGTCTTTTTGTATCTTATACTATAGCAAGAGTCTCAAAAAACTATCAAGAAAAGAAAATCATAAAACAAACCCGAACCACTCTTCGATACAGTTTGTTTTTGATTCAAATCATGTTTCTTTTAGGATCTGTGTTTACTATTGCCTAATTTTCTGAATGAAAACTGGTTTTAGGACGTTTTTGTTATTATTTGAGGCGGATTATCCTTTGCTTTTGACCATAATCTGTCAAAAACTCTGCGCAGTTGGTTTACTAGATGATCATCAGTCACAAAAACTGCCATGTTGAATTTATTTGGACTATTTACATCTACAATTTCTAATCCTACCTGTTTGTTATCAACAATCAAGACACAAAATGGTACTTCTACATATTTGCGGTACATTGGTGTAGGATAATATGGATTTGCAACTACCTCTACCCTCTCTTTCAGATTTTTATCATTTGTCTTTATTGGTCCAGCTTTTTCAAAGAAACCCCGGACCAAATTTACATCTGACAATATCTTGACAGACACTCCTTGATTTGCTTTCTTTATCATCGTATTTATTATAAGCTCATTAGTAAATCTTGAAACTAGAACAATTTCTTTTTCTGCAAATTCCATGACCTCCAAAACCTTTGAAACCATGTCTTCCATTGACCATGTCACCATGGAAATTTTCCTGGTAGTGTCTTGCAGATCAATACTTATCTGTGGTTGTACTTTTGCAATAAACTCCATGATGTCACTATCATTGAACTTTGAATCTGCTTTTAGCACATCGACCATCTGCAAATATTTTGAATTCTTGATCTGGTTTGTTAATCCTATGATGTGTTTTTGGTAAACTATTTTGCCAAATGCTGTTTGCATGTATGATTCATTTTGTTTGATAACCAGTCCCAAGTCCACCAATTGTTTTAGTCTGGTATAGTATTGTTTTTTTGTAAGGCCTATCTTTGTTGGTGTGTCAAGCTCTGACTTGATTCCTTCATTTGCCATGAGGAAAATTGTCAAAGCATCGTTTTTTGATAATACTGATAATACTTCGGTTAACTGTGCTAATAGTTTGGAACTGTCACTCGAGGTCGAAGCTGAACGTGAATCTTCTCCTATTTGTTTTTCAGTGACTGTCTTCATGGATTTCTATGTACTAAACATCAAAGGGGCTTTATATCAATTTTGGTGAATTCTAAGTATATTTCCCCATTAAGTGCATGCAAAATGCAGGCATTGATATGTGAAACACTTGTTTGAAATTTAGTTCGCTCTAAATAGAGAAATTTGATATGAAAATACCTTAAATAGGTAATATACTACTTGAAGCAAGTGGAAAATACTAGAAAATTAAAGACTGTATTAGTAATAGATGATAATCTCGATGTCCTATCTCTTTTTGTAGAGCTCTTGGAGTTGAAAAATTTTCAAGTTGTTGGGACTGGGCGCAATGGTAAAGAGGCTGTTGCGCAATATGGAAAACTAAGACCGGATATTACATTTCTTGATGTAGTCATGCCGAATACTGATGGGCTCTACGCATTGGATCTTATCAGAGAAATAAATCCCGACGCTATAGTGGTTATGATTACAACAGATCTCTCCCAGGATACTGCCAAGCGACTAGAAGATCTCAAGGCTACTGCTGTAGTCTACAAGCCATTTGACATCAATGACTTGGTAAAAGTTGTAGATGAAATTGAATCCAACGCAAAATCTGGCAAAATCCGGTTTTTCAACTAACTAAAAGTTGTGTATTGAATCTGCGATCAAAATAAAATCTGACAGTTGGAATATTTTTTATCTACCTAATTTTTTTTTACGATCTATTTCCCAAATTTGGTAACTTGTTTCCGATCCTGATCTCTTGTTGACCCCTAGTCTAATGTAATTAATAGCAAGTTTTAAAAAATGCGAATTATTTTACTCAAAAGGGGAGCATTTGAATTCTGAATTATCACTTGATGAAATGTGGGAGAAAATAGAAGAGTATGGAATAGATAGAAAATTGCTGGAAGCAACACATCCTAGCAATGAATTATTATTCCAGCTGTATACTGCAGTACTCCGAGTTAACGAAAGAGTACATGCCCTAAACAACGATGCCAAAACCTCATAGAATTAAGTCACACTGTACAAACTGATCTCATCTATGATATCTGGAATTACAGTCTTGGTTACTGGGAATTGTCTTGTTTTTCAAGTTTGGAGCAGAGTTTTTTGTAATCACTAATGATCTCGTTGACAAGCAGGAAGACTATGTTGATGGTTTCCTGTGCCATCTCAAACCTCATTGTCTTTTCTACTAGGTATGACGGATCCTTTGGGTCAAGGCCTGTGTCCTCCCAAATCCTTCTTACCTCATCTATCTGCTTTTGCAGTTTGGCTTCATTTTTGTCTATTTTTTCCTTTATCTTTTTGACTGGAATGTCATCTGTCATTTTGTTTCTCTATGGGATGGATATGTGATACTTGGTTAAAAATCCGTTATTTTTGACGCTTGGTATCTCACGGATTATCAAATATTTGACCCCGCCTAGTAAAATTAGTGAATCTTTTCTTTAAATAGAAATTTGGAAAATTACCAAAATGCCATACGAAGAAGTCTATTTTCAAAGACTGAGAGAAGAAAATCCTGAAGAATACAAAAAAGTTATCATAATCAAAATAAAATCAACGTGATGGTATACGTCATATTTTTCTTGGTATTTCTTTGTAAATGTAATATATTTTCAGATTTTTAGATAATAAAACAAGTTTTGATGATTTGTATTCTTAATGCATTTAATCTGAGATAGGTTTCATCACTGTGATACCTTGATCATCTGTTACTGTTACCATTTTTGTACCATCTGGCGGTGAAAACATTTCTTTCTCGCCTGAATTCAAAATTGGCAAGGTGTCTGAAGTGGCTCCGTAATCTACCTTGACATTTGTCAAAGGTGACAAGCCTGTATTTTGTACATAAACGCGTACAACATTTCCTACGCCCATGACCATGTCAGTTCTTGGCTCTACAGATAATGCATATTGTTTGGTGGCAGGATGGAATACAAAAAGAACAATAACTGCGATAGCTACTGCAGCTCCCCCACCTATTGCACCGTAAACTATTGGCTTTACCATGTTATTTTCAAACTAAAAGATATTAAGGTAATTTAAGGATGATGCAATCTTTTACTCTCTTGTTTCTACAATGCTGCAAGAAATATGAAAATGGATTTTTCAGAAACATGGGTTTGATAAAAACACGATGTTCTAGTGGTTTGATCAAGTTTATCACCAATTTGCATCTTTGATGGTTTATCTACCTGTTCTACATGGTGGTATCATGAAAGCCAAGTTCAAGACCACTTGTTCTGAGTGCAATGCACCGATCAAGTCTGGAGAAGAGATTGCAAAAAACGCTGCAGGCAAATGGGTCCACAAGTATTGTGTACCAGAATCTGAAGAGTTACCCTAGTGGTATCATGTAGATCTTTTTGAAATGTAATCTATTGCCTTTCTGGCATTCTCCTCTGGAGGCCGCATTGTATCCAAAGTAATGTGTTCTACCTTGATGGGCTCACGAATGCTTTTCATTTTTTGATATACTTGGACGGTTGCATCAGAGTAGTCGTTTTTGCGAGACTCTAACCTTGACATGATGATGTCTTCTGGACAGGAGCATTCTATTATGTGGAATTGGTTGTCTGCCAACCCGAGTCTATTTTTCACTTCTGTTCTTGACTGCTCTTTGTTAAATGTGGCATCAAGTATGCAGTTTGTTCCTGCATCGCCGAGGTTTTTTGCGGCAGTAACCATGGTGTCAAAAACTGTCTTTTGCTCTGATTGAGAATATGTTGGACTTGAAAACAATTCCTTTCTAATCTTGTCTGAAGACAAGACGATGCCGCCAATGAGTGGCGCAAGACTTTTTGCAAGCGTGGTTTTTCCAACCCCTGGTAGACCGCAGATTATGACTAACAATTGTACTTTCTCATACATGATATGTTTTTAGATATTTGCCATGATATCTTGAAAAAATAAAATAAAAAAATGGTTAACCCAAAGCTCTTGAATGTTTATGTGTGTGAGGTCTCTCTCCTGGAAACTTTCTTCTCATATGGCCTGATGGTCTTGAATAAAGCAACTCCAAAAACCATGCCTCGTGCTCTATCTCCTCCCTGAGGATGTCTTTTGCAACATCATAAGTGGCAGGATCCTTTCCATGTGTCATCATGCACACCTTGTTCCAGTTGACAATTGCACCTTGTTCTGCCTTGAGACATTTTTCCAAAATTGCCTTGGTGTCTATTGGATTTGTTGGAAGCTGCAAAAATTCACAGCCTGACATCTTGATGAAATCTTGTGCATCTAGTGGAAGTTTTCCGCCAAGCTCATAGATTCTAGACAAGCAAGACTCAAAATGGCTGAGGTCTTCTAATCTTGCATCCTCGATTATCCCCTTGAGTGTCTCTCCTTCCATCCCTACACAGTGGGCTCTTAGATTTGTGAAGTAATAGTATGCCGTAAACTCTACTGATGCATTGTAAACTAGGGCCTTGATGAGCTCCTTTACATTAACACCATTTTGTTCTAGGACTTTTACTCCTACTACGTTTGGTTCTTTAACCATGGCTGCGTTCAAGTTTGTTTGAAATATAAGCAAATCGATGGCAACATCGCCAAGCTTTATATCGTTAGTATACTGATGATTAGTAGTCTAAGCATGATTAGATATGATTTTGAAAACAGCGTGGGTTTTGTTGTAAACACGACTGCCAAGGCATTTCAGAGATCTTTTGACCTTGAGCTTCGAAAAAATGTGGGCGTCTCGCTTAGCCAATGGCGCGTGGTTGGGGCGCTTGTAATACAGCCAGGCCTTACGCAAAAGGAGATTGCTGACAAGGTGGGAATTGAGGGGGCAACACTTGTTCCGATAATTGACAAGATGGAAAAAGAAGGATTGCTAAAAAGAAAACCTGACTCTGATGACCGAAGAGTAAACCGAGTTTATCTTACACAAAAAGCAGACTCTTTATGGGAAACGATGATCGAGTGTGCACTTAGGATACGCAAGTCTTCTTCAAAAAATATTTCTGAAAGTGACATCCAGACAACCCTTGAAACGCTTCGCAAGATATCCAAAAACTTGACGGTGTTCTCTGATCTTGACAAGACCCTGATATCTGTAAAAAAAATAAACAGGATGACCTAGATTGAGCGTTTCAAGATCAAGTGATAGTATATCTGAAAAAATTTCTCCGTCTGCATGGAAGACACTTGCAATTCTTAGCCTGATTGCTACCATGGTCATGTATGCTGAAACAATGCTTGTTCCGGCAATTCCTGACTTGATAAAAGATTTTCACATATCATATGGAATGTCATCATGGATTCTTACTTCATACTTGATTGCAGGTGCAATCATGACTCCAATTGCTGGAAAACTCTCCGATATCTATGGAAGAAAAAAAATGCTTCTTATCATAATGGGAATTTATGCAGTTGGGGTCTCACTTGGGGGGTTTGTCACAGACATTTACCAGATGCTTGCAATTCGTATACTCCAAGGAATTGGTATGTCGATGTTTCCTATTGCATTTGGTATAATCAGGGAATCATTTCCTAGGAGCAAGCTTGCAATAGGACAGGGAGTGATAACGTCCATGTTTGCAACAGGAGCCGTGATTGGCCTTGTTGCGGGAGGACACTTGATACAAAACTATGGCTGGAACGCAACATTTTTCTCAATAATACCTGTCGTGATTTTACTATTGGTGGTAATTGCACGTTTTATACACGTGGACGAGTCACACGTTCCAGCAGGACACGAAAAAAACAATCCTAAAAATAAAATAGACATCCAAGGCGCAATCACGCTGACTGTATCCATTAGTGCATTTTTGATGGCACTGACTATGCTGGAAAACGGTGACACATCAAACTTGTTTTCAGTACTGGGTCTTGTAACAATTGGCCTTGTCTATCTGATATTATTTGCAATCATTGAAAAACGGTCAAGCTCGCCTCTTGTCAGCATGAAGATTCTTGCAAACAAGATAATCTTGCCATCAAATATCATGATAATGATTGTCGGCATGTCCATGTTCATGGTATTTCAGACAATCCCTGTTCTTGTTCGCAGTCCATCGCCATTGGGATTTGGAGAAAACCCACTGATGACAAGTAACGTCCAACTTCCATTTGCACTTGTATTGCTAATCTTTGGACCAACATCTGGATTTATCGTATCCAAGCTTGGCTCTACAAAACCAATCATTGTGGGAAGCATAATCAGTACCATTGGGTTTGCAGATCTGTATCTTAACCACTCTACAGAACTGTTAGTTTCTATCAACCTTGCAATCTTGTCAACTGGACTGTCGCTGACAAATGTAGGTGCAATGAATGTGATAATGCTTGCTACGCCAAAGCAAGACATGGGTGTATCGCTTGGGATGAGTACTCTGATAAGAATAGTTGGTGCCTCCTTGGGCCCTGCAATGGCTGCCATGTACATGGAGACTCACAAGACAACACTTACAGGAATATCAGGAGCGTTTCCTACTGCAGACTCGTACAATCTCATATTTTTTACTGCCACTCTGATATCTGGTCTATCAATTGGGGTGGCAATTGCATTGAAGCGGCAGCTTGGAAAATCTCCCATCACAAACTGATTATCCAATCAATAATGAAATACTGTATCTCCGATAGTCTTTTTCCAGTCTGCTCTAATTCCTGTCTTACCCTTTAGTTTTTCCACATAATTAAAAGCAGACAGGCCCGCCGTTGCACCGCCCGAGCATGCTGCCACAATCTGCTTGTATGGTATGCTTGTTGCATCACCTGCTGCAAATATTGCATGGTGCGATGTCTTGCCGTCTGGTGTGATCTCGATCTCGCTCCGGGTGTTGATCTTGACTAGGTGTTTTATAAAATCAAGGTTGATCTTGGAACCCATCTCTATGAAAAGCCCATCAACGTTGACAACTTTTTCCTGTCCTGCATTATTTACTATTGTAATTGACTGGAGACTGTTTGTACCAGAGAGCGCCTTGACAGAAGACTGGGGGACAAGCTCAATGTTTTCTTTTTTTTCAATTGACGCAATCATTTCCTTGTCTCCTCCCAACGCACCACCTTTGTAGATCAAGTAAATCTTTGATGCCATTCTTGAAAGCAAGATGCCGGACTCCAAAAGATATGCACCAACACCAATCACTGCAGTTGTCCTGCCCTGGTAAAATGGTGCGTCACACTTGGTGCAATAGTGCACCCCCTTGTTTACAAAACTGGATTCATTTTCTACGCCAAGATTGTTTGGCACCTTGCCTGGTGCAAGGACAAGAGACTTTGTCTTGTATTCTGAACGCGTTGTTTTGATACTCAGGCCTGATTCTGTCTCTTCCACCTGCGCCACTGTATCGTAGACCATCTCTCCTCCAAACATCAGAAACTGGTTTTCAAGTGTCCTTGCTAAAAGTGGCCCACTTGACATTATTGTTCCGGGATAATTCTCCAGCTTTGGGATTAGGTTTAGCTGTCCCCCGAGGTCCTTTGAAATTAACAGACATGAGACCTTTTGCCTTGCAGCAAATATTCCTGCAGAAAGTCCTGCAGGCCCTCCTCCCACTATGATTACCTCGTACTCTTGGACCATCTAGTTTACGGCAACAAGTATGGTGATGTTGTTTATCCCGTCAATTTTGTGTAAATCTACATCTATTGCTGTCTTGATCTCTTGCATATTGTTTGACTCTAAAACCACTAAAATATCATATATTCCATAAATTGTCTTCACTGCCTTTACTATTGGGATTTTTTTTGCCGTCTCGATTATGTTTTGCTGTTGTTTATAATCGACATTTAGTAAGACAAATGCCTCATTCACAGGCTTGTATGATTGTCATATCTTAAAAGGATTCTCTGGTACTATTACGTGATGTTTTTTGCACCGACTTTGTCCTTTAGGAATTCAAGTTCCTTTTTGGTGCTTTCAAACTCCTCCTTTGTTCTTGTCAATGCTACTTTTACTATCTCTAATTCTTTTTTGGCAGCTTCATATTTTGCATTTATTGATGCGGCAACTGCACCTGCAGCCTCCACAATCTTCTTGGTATCGCTTGTTCTTCCAACTGTTGCAAGCTCTGTCTCAATGAATTCTAGTTCTTTTTTGGACAATAAGATCTCTTTTTTCTTCATTTCATGCTGTGCCTTTAGTGATTCAATCTCTCGCTCTTCGTTTTCTCTTGACGATGTTATTTTTTCCAAGTCTTGTCTTGCAGAGTTTATGTTGGACTTGATTGATTCAAACTCTGTCATTGCAGACTCTTTTTCATAATTTATCCTCGACAGCTCTTCTTGTGCATTGTTTATTTGCTGTCTGATGTTTTCTGCCTCGGTCTTGGAATACTGTGATCTTACCATCTCAAGTTCCTCTTTTGCAGATTTTATCTGATCTAGTATGGAATTCTGTTCTGCCTTTGTTGACTTGATCTCTTCTCTTGCAGCCTCTACCTCTTCTTGTACGGTCTTTGCCTCTAGCGATACTGCATCAAGTAATGTCTTTGCTTTTTCCAACTCCTGAGTGTAGGACTCTAGTATCATTGCTGTATTTTCTATCTCTTTTTTGAGGTCCATGATTTCAGGTGACATGTGCTCTTCTCTTGGAGATGATACCACCTCGTCTTGCTTGGTGTTATCGCCTGCCTGTTCTTTTTTTGCACGTCCAAAAAGTCCCATGGACATAACTTTGGTACAAGGTAAGAAAAGTATTCCTTTTGTAAGTTAGGCTCGCTTTTTCACAAATGCAAGGTAAAAGCCTAGTCCGCCGATGGCAAAACCAAATATTATGAGCGCCATGCCTCCAACTAGGTCTTTTGTGTAATACTGTGGGACAAAAAAGAATATGAGCACTCCTATTGCAATCAGTATGACTCCACTGCCCTTTGGTCTGTTGTGTTCACTGTGTGCCATGTTTTACAAATACTCTGAGATTGAAGATGCTATCTTCTTTCTTCCAATGTCAATTATCAGAGGCCCGATCTTTGGACCCCTGTCTGATGCAAGTATGATTTGGTATAACATCTTGAACAAATCCTTTGGCTGCATTCCATTGTCTTTTGCAATCTGGTAAATGGTATTTTGCAGGTCTGTAGGTTCCTGGTCTGATGATAGGATGTTTACCAGGTGGCCAAGTACTTGTCGTGAAATAGCATCTAGCTGGATCTCAACCTTTGTTGGAATGTCGTAATCGTCTGCATAGTTTCCTGCGAGTATGATGATCTCTTCCACCTCCGGACTTGATTCTTTTATGGTGCCATATTCGAGCAGTTTTTTTGTGACAAGGGGGATTCTGTTTTCTCGAAATATCTTGCAGAGCTGGATGAGTAATCGATAATTGACATATGGTCTTTGCACTTTTGGGGGATTTAGCAAGTTGACATACTCGTACAGCCCCCTTGATCTTACAACCTTGGTCTCATTGTCCAGTTTTATTTTTCCAAAATAGATATTCTCAAGTTCATTGTACTCATCCATCAATGCAGGTATGTCATCAATTCCTACTTCACGAGCACCTGTTATTCTCTTGTAGAGCAATAGAAGAATTGTCTTTGGGGTCCCATATCGGAGCCAGGCCTGCGATGTCAGAACATTTCCAAGTGACTTTGATATCTTTTTTCCTCCCTTGTCAAGAAACATTTCATATTTTACATGGGTTGGTGCTGGAAAGTTTAGAATATTTTCAGAGACCCAGTCGTTTACCTTGACTGAATCCATGATATCTTTTCCATATGCTTCAAACCTAATGTCAAATGCATTCCATCTTGCTGCAAACTCTACCTTCCATGGTAGCTTGCCCAGGTCTTTTGTGATATCCGCAATGCCTTCATGACCACATCCCTTCATTGGTTTTGAACCAATTGTTGTATCAGAACATTTGTACCTGATCTTTTTTTCATCTACCAGGTATTCATATGCAATTGCAGTGTACAGCCTTCCGCAGCTTGCACAGACTGGAAAATATGGCACTATCTCCTGGTATTTTTCTTGGCCCACCATCTCGGCAATTTTTTCGCCAATCTTTTTACTGTTTATTAAAATTGTATGAATCTGGTCTTTTAGCAATCCATTTTTATAAGTATCCACACCGCGCTGAAACTTGTACTTGATTCCAAGACTATCAAGACCATCAAGCAAAATGCTGCTCATATGCAACCCGTACGAGTCATGGCATCCAAACGGGTCTGGAATAAACGAGACTGGTTTTCCAATGTGCTCTTTTAGGGATTCTGGCAACCCTTCTGGAATCTTGCGGAGGCCGTCAAGGTCATCAGAATATGCAATCAGCTCTGACTTGTAGCCAAAGTTTTCAAGTGCAAGCTTTACACCATATGCCCTTACTGCATCACCCAAGCTTCCAATGTGTGGTATCCCTGATGCACCAAGGCCGCTCTCAACTCTGATTAGATCTGTCTTTCTTCCAAGTGACTTTTCTCTTTGCAGCAACTCATCTGCAAGTTTGTCTATCCATGTTCCCCTGCCGATTATCTGCTGCTCTTCTTCCATTATCTCAAATCCTTTGACATGTATGGTCCAAGCTGGGTGTAACCAATCTTTCTATAATATTCTCTTGTGCCGACTGCGCTAATCACTAACAGTCTTTTGGAATCAAACTCTTCTGCTGAAATCTTTTCTGCCTCGTTCATCATGTTCTTTCCAAGGCCTAGATGCTGTATACTGTCGTGCTCTCTTTCTCCAAGCTTTAACGATTTTCCATAAACGTGGAGCTCTCGTACAATGCATGTGTTTTCTGTGACCTCGCGTCTATGTGCAATTGCACTTGGCTTTCGCAGTCTTAAAAATCCAAATATTTTATCATTGGAATCATCATATGACAAAAAGACTTCGTTACCCCCTGACGATTCATAATTTTCCCTGTGCATCTTGATGTCATCCATGTTTATTGTTGTACCCTCTGAGAGTCCTGCCTCTCTGCACCTGATGCACTTGCAGGATATATTTTGCTTCCTTAGGTTTTGTTGCACTATCTGTCTTAGGTTTCCAAGCTTTGGTCCTGCAATTATCTGGTCTGATGAAATTTCTCTCTGAACTCTCATTATTCTTGCCCACCTTGGAATTATTTTTTTTATCTCTGTGAGGACTCGAACCATTTCGTCATCAGAATAGGGAGTAAAGTTTCCTTGCTTGTATGTTGCATAAAGAGGAGTGTCCTCTAGCACCAGTGTTGGGTAGATCTTGAGCATGTCAGGCCTTAGATCAGGGTCTGAAAACAGTTTCCTGAAATCCTCGATATCTTGCTCAGGGGTCATGGATGGAAGGCCCGGCATCATGTGAGCCACGATTTTATACCCTGCATCCTTTGATATCTGAAATGACTCTGTAACGTCCTTGTATGAATGTCCCCTGTTTACAATCTCGTATACTTTTTCATGAAGGCTCTGCACGCCAATCTCTACTCGTGTAATTCCATAATCTAGCATCCAGTCCACATGCTCTTTTTTACAATAGTCTGGCTTGGTCTCTATTGTAAATCCGACATTTCTGAAATTTGCCTTTTCATTGTTCTTTTTGGCTGACTCTAAATCCGGTGAATCAAATCCGTTTAATGCATCATAGCATGATTTTATAAAATCAGTCTGGTAATTTTTTGGCATGAAAAGAAACGTTCCGCCAACTATGACAAGCTCTAGTTTTGTGGAATCATGACCATATGCAATCAGGTGCTCTAGTTTGTCAAGAATCTGCCTTTTTGGATCATAGCTGTTTGCAATTGCATTCTGTGTAGATGGCTCCCTTCCTGTGTAACTGTTAGGAGAGTTGTATTCTATTCCACCCGGGCAATAGCTGCATCTTCCATGCGGACATGCATAGGGTTTTGGCATCAGCGCAATTACTGCAACACCGGATGCTGTCTTGATAGGCTTTCTCACTAGCGCCTTTTGCAGTTTGATGTAATCTGTTCCTGTGACTGATGCAAGTATCTCATAATTTCTTGGAATTCTTTCAAGAGCATATTTTATGCAAATTCGCTTGACCTCTTTTTTTACATCCTTGTCAGTAGGAATTGAAATTGCAAGAAGACTGGTGCAAATTTCTTTGCATGCATCTTCAAATGTCACTTCAGCTCTTTGCACGCCTTGTTTGAACTAATTTGGGTATTAAATCCTAATCTGGTTATGCTATTTTCAGCTTGTCAATGTAGACGCCCCTTTTGTCTACAATATTGCCAATCTGACTGCTTGTAAATCCATATTTCTTGAATATCTTTCCAATCTTTTCTACCTCGCCACTTGGCGCCACTACACAGAATCCTATTCCCATGTTAAATGTCTTGTACATCTCTTCTCTTTTTACGCCCATGTCCTGGATTTGCTGAAATATTGGGGGCGCCTCTGGCAGGTAATCGAGAAGAAATCCTGTCTTTTTTAGCCTCAAAAGTTTGGTAAAGGCACCGCCTGTTATGTGAGCAAGGCCGTGAATCTTACATTCCTTGATTGCCTGCAAGACTGGCTTGACATAGATTTCAGTCGGTGCAAGAAGTGCATCTCCTAAAACTCCGACACCCTTTATTTTGTCCCGTATGGAATATTTTGGAAAAAGTGCCTTGCGTGCAAGCGAGTATCCGTTTGAGTGCAGACCACTACTGTTTATTCCGATGATTACATCTCCTGTTTTTATCTTGTCTCCTAGAATCATGTCGCTTTTTTTGAGAATTCCTACAACCATTCCTGCAAGATCAAACGAGAAATTTTCTCCTGCTATTAGATCGGGAAGTATTGCAGTCTCTCCGCCAACAATTGGGACCTGAGCCTCCTTTGCACCACTTACCAGTCCACGAACTATTTGATTGAATATTTTTTGGTCATTTCTATTTGCTGCGATGTAGTCTACAAAGGATATTGGAACCGCGCCTATGCATATTATGTCGTTTACATTCATTGCGACACAGTCGATTCCAACTGTATCGTATTTTTTCATCATCTGTGCAATCACCACCTTTGTCCCCACTCCATCTGTGTGGGTTGCAAGCAGTGTACCTCCTGGTATCTCTACAATTCCTGCATAGTGGCCAAACCCTGACATTGTCTTTGCTTTTTTTTGCAACCCGTGGGTTGACGCAATTAGATTTCCGATGCTTTGCTGGCTCTGTTTTATTTTTCTGATGTCAACGCCTGCATCCTTGTAGGTTATTGTCAATGGATCTTAATTCAATTTGATTGGAATAAAAGAATTATGAAATCAACCGTTCTTTTGCATGAACAGATCAAGCATGATTCTTCCCTTATCTGTTATGGAATAAACCATGTTTGATCCCCTTGGTTCTTTTTTGATAAAATTGTATGACGTACACAGGTGCAGATAATTTAGAAAAGACCGCTTCATACGTATGTTTGATTTTACATACAGGTCTGAAAAAGTCATTTGGCTGCACCGCAGCTGGTAGAGCAACTTTAGGATGGATATGGTGCTAAAGTCCCTTGCCCTTGTCTTGACTGCATCAAGTACCTGCTCGTCTCGCTTTATGATGAAATCTGCAAAGTGGTCTGCCACTTCTACTGATATGTATGTCATCCTTGGCTTCATGTTACGGTACCTATACCGTACTATACCTTATTAATTCTAGCTGGGTGGATTTTTTGAGCTTGGTGCTAGCTTTTTTGGACTATGCCATGGGATTTCTGAGTGGTTCAGGCCTCGTCAGAAATCATCAATAATCTTATCAAGTAATACGATGATGATATTCTATGTCAAAACAAAATCCACCAAATGATTGGGATAAACTGTGGTTTGATTATAATAAGTCGCTCAAGACTTGGATGGGTGTTTTTGAATCTCTTCAGAGGGCAACTAATGATGTTCAATCAAAATACAATGACACTATGACAAAGGCATTGAAAGACTCCAGTGATAAAACCATGAGCCAGTTTTTTGAAAATTGGAAAAAGTCTATGAGTGATGCAGGGATTAACGTATTCAAACAATTTGGTGATGACTGGCAGAGAGTACTCAGTCAATCAAGTATGTATCAAGTAAAAACATATGGAGAAGCAATGAACAAATTTGCTGAAACTTGGCAAGAAATGTGGAAAAAGTAATCATTTTAGTTTGATTTAAACACAACAAACCAAAACGACTTTGTGGCTAAAAACAGGTCCTAGGGGTGCTCCCTGTTTCGTACCTTTTTGGACAAATTACATTTGTTTTTATTGTAGACATGTACAATTTCTTCGTGCACAGCGCATTTGTTTTGATAAATGCAGAACTTGGAAAGGAGCTCACTATTGTAGACGAGATAAAAAAATTTCCGCATGTAAAAGAAGTTTATCCTGTATATGGCGTATATGATGTGCTGATGGTACTCGAGTCTGAATCCATGGAGACACTGAGGGAGACGATAACAACACAGGTGAGACAACTGGAAGGAATCAAATCAACTCTTACCATGATCATAGTCAAAGACTAGATCTTGGAGAAATACCATCGCCACAAATAATAGCACTATATCTGCAATAGTGGTCAATTGGCAGATAACATTTTGTTTCTGTTTGGCTGGCTGGGTGAACTTGTCTTTGCAAGTTGGCTCTTGTCATCAGGTGCAGAACATCTTGCGGAAAGATGGGGTGGAAGATTTGTTGGAAGGACATTGCTTAGCATTGCAACAACACTGCCTGAGATAGGAATTGTTGTTGCCGCTGCAAAGGATGGCTCGTATGGCACTGCCATTGGCTCTGCACTTGGAAGCAACTTGTTCATGATGACACTTGGTCTTGCAATAATGTTGATAATTGCAACAACCCGGCTCTCGAAGGCTCCACAAAAATTCATTGACGTAAAAGAGTTCAAGCTTGACAAGGTGTTTCTTGTAATAACAGCTGTTGTGGGTGCCTTGTTGTTCATTGACGGTTATACTGTTCTTGACGGGATAATATTCACCGTACTATTTTCAGTGTATCTCTTGATTGCTTTCAGTGAGATGAAAAAGGAAAAACATGCACCACTTGAAAAAGACCTACATGATACTCAAAGTACCAAGTCAAAAAAGCACTTTGCAAGGGCAATGGTTCTTTTTGTTGCAGGAACTGTTGGGATATTTCTGGGGGCTGAACCCTTTGTGCATGCATTAGAAGGTGTCTCAGTTGACCTTGGTGTCTCGGTAGTAATACTTGCAGTAATCGTCAGTCCAATTGCAGGTGAAATGCCTGAGAAAATATCGATGATACTGCTTGCAAGAAAGGGTGCAAATGGGGCGTCTATTGCAGTTGCAAATGTTCTAGGCTCCAAGATTTTAAATAATACGTTGCTTCTTTCTGTCGCAATCTTTGCGGCAATGAGTTATCAGGGGTTTACTGCAAAGATTCCAAACACGCCGCTACTTGAAAACCAGATGATACTTGTCACAACAATTACTATAATTGCCCTAATTCCAATGTTCAAAAACAAGCTTGGTCTCAAGTCTGGCATCATGTTACTTGTACTGTATGCAATAGGAATTGGTATGCAGTTTGTCTTACCTGGTCTTTAGAGTGGGGATACTTGGATGGAATCAGCTCTGACAGTGGGAGTTATGGCAGGGATCGAGCCCCACTGGAGGATATTTTTTGAATCGTTTCCTATTGCTGAAATGTTTTGCAATAGTGTCTTGATGTTGTGAACTATTCTGACAGACCTTGCAGGGCCTGTCACGCCGTTCTCAACTATTTTTATTCCGCTTCGCGCAGTGCAGGAAAAATCTCCCTGCTCGGGATTTATTGGATATGTGTACCAAAGCCTACCAACCAGGATGCCTTTTTTTGTGCTTTTTACAATCTCATCTTTTGAAAAATCTCCGTCCATCACTTTGATGTTGTGGGTGAGCGGGACAGGCAACGGCAGGGCATGTCTTCCCATTGGGGAGCCAGGCCTTGCAGCATTTCCGCTGGAAATTTTTCCATTCTTGAATGCCTCAAAAGAATCTGAATAAAGTCCTGAGAGGACACCTGACTTTATGAAAAACTGTGGAACGGTTGGGGTTCCCTCGTCGTCAAATGACTTGCTGCCAATACAGTCAGGGCTGTGGGGATCGTCTGATATGGTAAAGTTCTCACTTGAGACCTTGTTTCCGAGCTTGTCTGAAAAACAACTTCGTTTTTCAGAATATGCCTTTAGGCCAAAGTTCGCAGAAAAGACAAATGCCAACAGTTCTCCAAATGCATAAGGCTCAAAGATGATGTCATACGAGTCTGACTCGATTTTTTTTGGGTTGATTGATCCTATACACATTTCACGCGAGTCGCTACCAACACCATGTGCTGAAAAATTGTCCAATGTTCTTGCACAAGACGCACCAATGCCGCTAACAGACTGGTCTCCTGTTTGAGAATCGGTATTGATTGTCGCAGATATGAATGTGGCATCATCTGAGCAGTCTATGCCATTTGTGTTCATCACACGAAACTTTTCTGAGACTATATTTAGAGAGCCTGATATTCTCATGATGTCCTTGTGATCTGAAGCGTTTATCATTTCATTTGCCATGTCTGCTGCAGCATACCCTGTCATGTTTTCAAGTCTAGAGTCATATGTTTTTCTTACTTGGGAAAACTTTGATGGAAACGGCAATGTCTTCCAAAAACTCTTTGGGTTTGCAAATGTTCTTGTCTCTAAAATTCTCCCCAAGAAATTTTTTTCATCACCTGACGACATGCCAGAGATTATTCTTTTTTTGTCAATAACACGCACTGCGACGGAATTTTCTTGGTTCTGTTTTATCTCCGCAATCTCTGAATCTGTTATTCTTACTGTCGTAATCTTTTTTTGTATTGATACTACTTCACATTCATCTAGATTAAGCGCCCTTGACTTTGCAAGTATGTCATCACAATGTGACAACTAGCGTCGCCTGTTGTTTTTGTACCTGTATCCGTCAAGCTTTATCAATTCGTGATATGAGCCAAACTGAGATATATTCTGAACCTCGTCCAACTTGTCTGTACTCTCCTCTGAGACAAATGTCTTGATTATCTTGTACGATGTTGATCTCTGGGCTGGAATTCTTCCTGCCTGTCGTATCAGGTGCCTGATGTCCTTTGGTTTTAACAGCTGGCCATGTTCTGCGCCTGCTGCCGTGGAGATGCTTTCATTGATTAGTGTGCCGCCAAAATCATTTGCTCCCCATGATAGTACCAGTTGGGCCATCTCTGCTCCATCCTTTACCCATGATGTCTGGATGTTGTTGATGTAATTGTTGAACATGATTCGAGCTACTGCATGCATCAGTAAGACATCTCTGCCGTCTGCACCATTTTTGATGCCATGGTGCAAGTTTTCTTTGTACATTGGAGCTTCGGTGTGGATGAAATTCAGTGGGACAAACTCTGTAAATCCCCCCGTCTCCTTTTGAATGTCACGAATCAGTCCCATGTGCCTTGCCCTGTCCTCTGGTGATTCAAGGTGACCAAACATTATAGTCGAAGTTGATGGTATACCAATCTTGTGTGCAGTCTTGATTACTTCGACCCACTTGCTGACACTAATTCTTCCGGGGGAAATTTTGTCACGCATTGTCTGGTCTAGAATTTCTGCTGCAGTACCTGGTAGGGAATTCACACCTGCGTCCTTGAGTCTGAGCAAATATTCTTTTATTGACATGTTTGATCTTGTGGCTCCGTAGAGTACCTCCTCTGGTGAAAATCCATGGATATGGATATTGCCTACCTCTCTCTTGATGGCCCTGCAAATATTCTCATATGTATTTTTGTCCATGTCTGGGGGAAGACCTGCCTGGACACAGACCTCTGTTGCACCAAGTGTCTGTGCCTCCTTTGCGCGCCTTACTATCTCGTCTGTTGGCAAAAAGTATCCTTCCTCCTCGCGAAAATCTCTGCTAAATGCACAAAAGCCACATTGCTTTATGCAGACATTTGTAAAGTTGATGTTTCGATTGACTACATATGTTACAATATCTCCAACACGTCTTTTTCTAAGCTCGTCTGCAACCATTCCTACAAGGTGAAAGTCAAGATCCTTTGCATAAAATAACCTTGCAGCCTCGCTTACAGAAATTTCCTTTTCCTCCAGTGCGCGGTTGAGCGTATCTGATATGAGGGGATCAGAATTTTTCAAGAGTGATTCAAACAAGGACATGTTCATCTTGCATACTCTCCACTAACCAGATTTTCAGAGTCTGCAATTTCTGACATTTTTGATACCAAGTCTTGATTTACCATGTGGAAAAATTCTGGGTATACTGGAAACCTTGCCCTTAGATGAAATCCTGCATCTGCACAATTTGCATCAATGTCATTTATTTTTGGCCATGGAAATTCCGGGTTTACAAAATCGCGTGTTACAGGTGATATGCCGCCCCAGTCGTTTATTCCTGCTGATAAAAATGAAGAGTATGATTCAGGAGAAAGATTTGGCGGTATCTGGATGTTCATCTCGGGCAAAATTATTCTGGTTAGCGCAACAAGTGTCTTGAAATATCTTTCTTGTGGTGACGGACTTGACTTCATGGGGGTGTCAATCTTTGGCTGAAAGTTTTGCAAAATTATTTCTTGAATATTTTGGTATTTTTCATGAATCTCTTTTATTGCATAAATTGAATCAATCAATTCTTGTGGACTCTCACCTATTCCAATCAACAGTCCTGTAGTCATTGGGATTTTCAATTCTCCTGCATTTTGGAGAACCTTGATTCTTGCCTTGGGGTTCTTGCTTGGCGCAAACTGATGTGGCATGCCGTTCTCTGAGAGCCGCTCGCTTGCATTTTCTAGCATCAGTCCTAGGCTTACATTTGTGCTCTTTAGCTGGCGCATCTCTTCCTTTGTGAGATTTCCTGCATTAGTGTGAGGAAACAGTCCTTTATCCAGGGCAATCTCTGATGCCTCGACTAGATATTCGACAGTACTTGAAAACCCGTTTTCTTTGAGCCATTCTCTTGCCTCTTGGTATTTTTGTTCTGGTCTCTCACCTGTGACAAACAATGCCTCGGTACAGCGATGTTTTTTTGCAACCTCTGCAAGTATTACAATGTCATTTTTTGAAAGCATCGAAACCTTTTCCTGTCCTGGTTCTGACTTGTAGGTACAATAGGAACATGTGTCCCGGCAGAGGTTTATCAGATTGAAAAACGCTTTTCTTGAATATGTCACTGTTGTGCCCTTGTGACTTGTCCTCAAAAGCTGGGACACTTGATAAAGCTCAGTTGGGTCTCTGTCCGCATCTTGGTAAATACGACAAGCCTCATTTTTTGATGGCGTCCTACCATCAACTAGTCTGTTTAACAACTCGGAACGGAGTATGAGATTGCTCAACTAGTCATGATAGCTTTGACAGTTGTATTTATCCTTAGATAGTGTGACATTTAACGCGTCAAAAAATGCCAGAAACGGCAAATACTGCCAAAAGTTGAATTTTTATTTTTTTATCACTCTGTTGAAACTGCGTCTGGCCTGACTTTTTTCCACATCCATCCAAGTATGACTCCGTTTGCAATCCAATATGTCGTCATGGTTGCTGCAGATATTATCCTAAATCCATTTACGATATCCATTGAGGTTTTAATTGGATCTGGATTTGGTGGCATGATGACATATGCTAGTGCCATAAATCCTGCATATCCGACAAAGGCAAGAAATTTCTTGTCCTTCATTTTTTTATAAAGCATTGAAAAACCAATTGCGCCTCCTCCTGATAATGCGACAAACAATGCATACGATGTGGCTCGAAGAGTGATTGTACTGGGGTCTCCTACGGTTGGGGGATTTGCAGGGTATTTCAAAAATGGTATGAAATACAGTACTGCCCACATTATGACAGCAAGTATGAGGGCTTTTTTGATCTCACTGTTTCCTGGAAGCGCATTTTTTGAATACGCAAATACAAGACCAAGCAATGATCCAGTAGCCATTCCAAGCATGGCTCCTGCAACTATTGACCCTTGTTTTTGCCATATTCTATAATCACTAAATTGTTTCCAAAACTGTGGAGTGTCCTTTGCCTCTCCCTCTGCAAACCGGTGCTGGTTCTCAATTCCTATTGCATTGTCAAGATATGGCTCTACCAGTACGATGTTGAGCATGCCATGAACAAGTCCTGCCAAAAGGCCTGCAGAAATAACGATTACAAGAAAAGAAACTGTCTTCAAGTTTTTCTCAAACCCTGTCTGAAAGAATTGTATTTAAATCGTTGGAGGGTTTATCCAACGAAAAACAATCTCTAGAACAAAAAAAATATTTTGAAATTCTGGCCAAAAATTATTTTCGTGAAACAGTGATTTACAAAATCTACCTTGTGAAATTTTTGATACCTGTCTTGCATTTGATCTTGCTAGTGAAATTTTTGTGTTGCAAATTATTTTTTATTGCTTTTCATTTCTTGGTTCTGTTCTATCTTGTTGGAATAAAAATTTATTTTCAACAACTGTGTCAATTGGGCCAATTAAATACATCTCATAATTAGGCAAGCCTAATGAAATTAAAAATAAAATTATTTATGATATTTGGCACAATTTTGATATCGCTAATTCCAACAACTCAGATATCTGCCCAAGTGTATGGAAATGTAGCAGCATCACATTATACCGTACAGTTGAACAGCTGCTATACATCTCCATCTCAGAAGGTAAATTGGAGTAACTGCCAGATAGGTAATGCTGAGGTTCATTTTGTCAACATGACTGGGGCAAACCTCTCTTACATGGTTGCACAAAATGGATTATTCTATGACGTGAATCTCTCTGGTGCAAACCTGAAAAATGCCGTCTTGTCTGGAGGTAGTTTTGCATTTTCTAATATCTCCGGTGCAGACCTTAGGGGGGCAGATCTGAGAGATGTCGACTTTTATCATGCAAATCTTTCAGGGGCAGATCTGCGCGGTGCAAATCTTGCTGGTGCAAGATTTTCAGGTGTTAACTTTAGTAATGCAAATCTTGCAGGTCAGAACATGTCCCGCACAAATATCATAGGTGCAGATCTGTCTGACGCAGACCTGCAAAATGCCATGCTTGAAAGTGTAGACATGAGAGGCGCAATATTTTCTGGTGCAAATCTTGATGGTACAGATCTTAAAAATTCGGATGTATCTGGGGGATGTTTTATTGATGCTGACCTTACACGCGCCGATGTGGGCGGTCTTGACTATTCTGGAGCAGACATGTCATGCCATGGAAATCCAGTCTGTAATGGAGGATAGTGATATCAATGATTCAACTATTCCCAACTTTTGTTACTTGGCTCAATAGTATGCAATTTTTCTAGGATTACCGCTTGCAGTAATGAAGAACCTGAGTACAAAAAAGAAGGGATTTCTTAACGCACTTGCGCTTGGAATTCTTGTATTTTTAATAATTGATGTTTTCAGTGATGGATGAGAACAGCAGTACCTGCATCGACAAGAACATCCAAATGTTTACACAGAATGTATCCTCTGTAAACAAGGACAATGGTAACACCCTTCTCATGGATGGCATGTGAACCTACCTGGTGAGCTGTTGTCAATGAGTATGAAACCCCTTGACATGTATCCGGACAATGCAGGTACATGGTTGTATCACTGTCATGTCAACTACCACATATTGGCTGACATATTGTCTCTGTATACTGTAGTATCGTGATCTAGTACCTGACTCTAATTTCCTGCATTGTTTCTGTAAATCTTTGCAGCTCTTCGTAAAACTGGATTCCTTTTTCAGTGATGATAAAAAAATTACTTCTCTTGTCAGACCTTGCTTCCATAAGTCCAAAGCCTATGAGTTTATGGCACTTGTCTGTTGCAGCATAGTGCGATAGATTGGCTCTTCTTGCTATCGTGGTAATTATGGCCCCCTCCCTGCCGCACTCTTTTGCAACTTGTAATACATCTGAGATCATTCCCATCTCTGAGCGGTATGGTTGCCTTGACATACTATAATATGAAAATCTAGTTAATAAAAAATTGCGACACTTTGTTCCTTAACAATGTTAATTGAGATACAGGTGATAAAATTACATACTATTTAGACCAAATCTAAATACTAGTTTGTCTATGTGGTATGCGAATATGGTAAATGTTGTATCAATATTAGGTCACGTCATTGCCCTGTGCACCGGAATTCTTCACCCATAAGTTTTTTTGAATAGTTTTTTGGTCTTTTATCCCTCCTGCTGATTTTATCGTGTAGATCTTATCTAGTGGCATCATCATGGTGCAGTATAGTTGGCATAGGTACCTGACACAAATGCGTCAAGTGTGCTGTTATCCATGTTGGCTGCAGTCATGTAGACATTTTCTGGAAAGAGTCTGTATGTGTCATTGTTTTGTATTACAGAAACCATCGGTGTTACTGGCTGGTCTGTCTGGAAATCCTCTGGTGCCATGTTGTACAAATCACATGTCTTCAAAAATCTCATGTACTTGGTACCAAAGTCTACAAAGCAAGTTGTCTCTAGGTTCCACTGTGAAACTTTACCAAGAAATACTGTATAGTTTCCTGACTGTATTGGCAGGCCGGTTATGGTCCTAGTCACTACTGGCGCAGTCTGCTTTGGCATGACTGTAAATGTAGAATTTGTAACAGTCCGTGCATAGCCGTCCTTTGTTGCAGTTACTACAACTTCATAAATTCCATGGGTCGAGGGTATGGCTGACTGGTATTTGAAACTGCCATTGTCATCTGTAGTTGTGGTCACTATGACAGTTCCGTATTCTATCAACACATTTGCATTTGCAATTGGCTTGTAGGCCTGATCATCTACGGCTCCAACTATTGTTGGAAATCCACCCTCTGTTATTGGATTAGTTTCTGCCCTGACTGATACCATCATCTGGTTGGCCAATATGGACTCGGATACATGGACACCTGACATTGCAACTGTGAAGCCTATCAGCAAGGCGCAAACTGTAAAAATGATATGCCTGTTCAACTTTTGGTATTTTATTTTTTAATTGTTATTTGATAAAATCTAATTTTTTTCTCTAACCTGTCAAGTAATTGTCAACCGAGTTTTTTTTGAGATATTTTATAAATTTTTCAAACATTTACTTTATTGATCTGTTTTTTTCTACGAATGGCATACGTTACTATGATAGCTATAACAATTGCAGCAATTGATATGTATAGACTGATGCTGCCGTTAAATATGCCCTCCATGCTATTTTGTGGAACTATCCGGTAAATTGTTCCATCTGTTAAAGATGTTATGTATAACATCCCATCAGGTCCTGTTACTACATCACTGATGCAGCCAAACCCTGTTGCAAACACTATCTCCTTCATGGAATCTCCAATGTTTACTTCCTTGTCTGCAAGCTCTGGACTGTTAAAGACAAAACCATCTCTGTTCTGGTTTAGTTGAAATCTGTACACGTTTCCATTGTTACAGTCCCCTACAAACACACTGTCCTTGTATTTTCCAAACCCTTGTGGGGATGTAAATGCAATACCAGTTGGCGCTACGGTTTTTTGCCAGCTAAACTGGGGATCATGATACGTATATCCTGGATATTCTGGAATCATTGCAATCTGAGTCTTGTTTGCAGGACCTGCTACAACATCCCATCCGCTGTTAAAGCCAGGGGTGACAATGTTTACCTCGTCTCCCCAGTCTGGGCCATTCTCTGTATCCCAAAGGTTTCCTGTGACAGGATCAATTGCAAGTCCAAAACTGTTTCTAATCCCAATTGCATAGTATGGGCCTGGCGGGACAAGTCTGAATATGACTGATGTGTCATCAGGCTCTCCTGTTGAATGGTTTTGTAGTTTTCCAAACCTGCCTGCATCTCCTACCACTAAATATACCGAGCCATTCTTGGATGTGACCATGGCACCACCGTTGTGATATGTCTGGGTTTGTGGCAGGTCTTTTACAAGTGTCTTGTTTACAAGCTCCTGTCCATCCCAGTCATAACTATAAACACGTTTTCCAAGTGCGTGTCCTCCCATCTTGTCTGATGCTGTAAAATACAGATAGACCTTGTTTCCAACTGTTGTTATACCAAGCATTCCTTGCTCTCCAGTACTTGTGACATTTTCTTGCAACACTGCCTTGTCTTGCAAGATTCCATTTCTGAACAAGTGCACCTGTCCAGAAACTTTTGATAAAACTAGAATATCGTTTCCCTCAAATGCCATTGTAGTTGGGCTGCAACAAATGCCTGTAACATAAGGCTGAATTACAAATCCAGTGTCATTCATTACTGGTTCAGCATATGATGGCAATATCGCAACACCTGAGAATATGAAAATAGAAATAAGCCAGAATCTCAAATAGTTTTCTAATAAAAATACTATTTTATAAATACATTAGGAACAATGTTCCCAATGTTATAATATAATCTATGAATTTTTTGTATCTCTATTTACTATATGGTCTTTCCTGCAATGTGAGTGTTACATCCATGTTCTTGTTATCTCGAACTATGTGCACGATCATCTTATCGCCTGCAGACTTGTTGTCTTGCAAATAATTCAAGAGGTCTTCTAGCTTTGATACTGGATTGTTGTCTACCCCAATTATAATGTCTCCACCATACTTGTACTTGATTCCGTCTATTGTCTTTGTCTGGTTTGATGCATGCAGGCCTGCCTTGGATGCTGGGCTATCTGATACTATGTTTTCAATTAAAAAGCCTGAATGTGTTGCAAGTCCCAATCTGTCTGCCAGGTATTGGTCGATTGTAATTCCTGATATCCCAAGCCATGGGTGCTTGTAGTGCCCTGATTGTATGAGAGCTGGTACAATTCTTTTCATGGTGTTTGATGGTATGGCAAAACCTACTCCTGAAAACTCTCCAGTATCGGTTTGGATTGCAGTGTTGATTCCTATTACCTCACCGCGGTCATTCAAAAGTGGGCCGCCTGAATTTCCTGGATTTATTGCGGCATCTGTCTGGATTACGTTTGGAATGGAAAATGACTGGAGATTTGGAGGGTTTATGATTCTTCCTAGCTGACTTACAATTCCTGATGTCATTGAACCGCTCAAGCCAAATGGGCTACCAATAGCTGTAACAATATCTCCTATGCGAAGCTTTGACGAGTCCCCTAGTGGCAGTGGGTGCAATATCTGCGGGTCTGCATTCACCTTGATTACCGCCAAGTCTGCATACACATCAGTACCACTGACGTTGGCTGAATATGATTTGCCATCATGAAATACAACTCGTATCTTTTGATAATCGGCTACAACATGATTACTTGTAATGATGTGTCCTCCAAGATCATAGACTATTCCTGAGCCAATTGCTCTGTCTGAAGAATTGTCACCTGTCTTGCGAACTATTATCTGCACAACACCATCTTGTGATTTTGCAAAAAGATCTGCAAGACTTAGATGAGATCCCGGACTTGACTGGAAAAGATTTTCTAGAATAGGAGTTTGTTGTGTAGAATCTGTTTTTTGTTGCTCAAATACAAATGCAAATACTAATACCAGTACAATGATTCCATATGCTCCGCCTAAAACTGCTGTAGTCTTGTCCAAGCACATGCACTATTCTATGTTACTGTATAATCCTTACTCACAAGCTGATTGGATTCTGCACTGTCTCTGAGATGGAATATGTTCTTCCTCTCCAAGTTATTGCATTGTTTTTCTTTGCATGAAAAATTCCACTTGCAAACCCTGACACAATTACTGCACTACCTAGTGGGGCAAACAACGCATGTCGAAATCCAAGACCAAGTCCCTTCTTTGCATCTATAGTGCTTCCAATGTAGACCAACCCTGATGCAAGTAATGATGTTCCAAGCAAGACTTCAAAAGATGTGGAGGTGTTTGCATACAGTGCCGAGTAGACAAGAACTGGAAATGGCACAAACAGCAGGAAAAGCACTGCAAAAAATATTCCTATTGCCATCTTGCTTGACTGGATGTAAAGCGGAATCATCAATCTCTTGAGGGCGTGCCACAGTGTGGTCCTGTCTCTTGCCCACACTGCCTCAATCAGGTGCTCACCGCGTACCATCTTTAGCTTAAATCCTTGCTCCTTTACTTTTTTTCCTAGCGCACCGTCTTCCACAATCTCGCTTTTTACACTTTCATGTGTTCCAACGGATTCGTATGTTTTTCTTTTTATAATGAAAAAACTTCCAAAAAAGTATCCTGTCTTTTTGGAAGGATCGTTTACCCTCAGTGCTGAAAATCTTGTATGAAGAAATGTTGATAAAACTGGTAGCGTTATTTTTGTCCACCAGTCAAGGCAAAGCATCTTTGGAACAACCGTGAGTGCATCCAGTTCTTCGCTCAAGAGGTGGTCTACTGCAAGTGCGATTGTCTTTTGTGTGTGGATTGTATCTGCATCTGTGAATAATAACAACTCTCCTGATGATGCATTGAAACCCTCGATGCATGCCCAATTTTTTCCAATCCATTTTTCTGGCTTGGGTGCTGCCTGCACATGCACCACCCTGGAGTCTTTCCTTGCAATTTTTTTGATTATCTCCCCAGTACTGTCATCTGACATGTCATCAATAACTACTATCTCATAATTTTCATAATCTTGGTCTAACAAGGAATTGATGCATTTTTCAATAAACATCTCTTCGTTTCTTGCAGGAAGAATGACTGATACCTTTGGCGTGTGGTGCGGCTTGGAATTGTACTTGTCAAGAAATGGCGAATCACGAAATGTAATCCACATCGATTTTATCAAAAATACCCATGCAACAGAAACGCTCAGCAAAATAGATGCAATGAGATAATTTGTTACATCTGCTAGAAACATCTTTGCTATCTCTGGGCTTCTTGCTTGATGCTCTCAAGGGCCTGCTCTGAACCGCTTTGGATGTGTTTTTTTATCATTCCTGTAAACATTCCCATCATACCTGTTAGCTTCATGTCCCAGAGGGCGTCAAGTCTTGTCTTGTTGTCCGCCTGAACAAGTATGAGTGTCTTTGTTCCCTCGATTACTCCCTTTGTAAACTGGATCTGGATCTTTTCTTTTGGATATAGTGTTACAGTCTGCATACATTTTGAATCCTTGAATGCAATTGTGACCTCTCTTGTTATGGTGTTTCCGTCCTTTGAGATGTTTCTTACCTCCTTTGTTCCCCTCCAGAACTTGGGCTCTGAATCAAGATCAGAGACAATACTCCAAACTTTGTCAATTGGCGCGTCAATTTCAATAGATGTCTGGATCTGAACCATGCAGAAGATCTCTATTTCTTCATATTTATGTTGTGACGCAGAGTTGATTTTTCAAAAACAAACCTGCGTGGTTTCGAAATCAATTTTAATCTCGTGATATCAGAATCGCTATGACTCTGATAACATACGATGATTTTGCCAAGCTCGACATGAGGGTGGCAAAAGTAATTTCAGTTGAGGAAATTCCAGGCAAAACAAAAATCATAAAGGGAACAATTGACCTTGGAGATGAAAAGCGCGATGTTATCATTGGCGGTGCACAATACTACAAGCCAGAGGAACTTGTGGGCAGAACAGTCATCGCACTTGTAAATCTTGAACCAAGAAAAATTGCTGGAATGGAATCCGGTGCAATGCTTTTGGCAGCAGACTCGGACGACAAGCCCTTTTGGCTTACTGTGACTGAAGATGTCCCGCTTGGTACTGGAATCAAGTAACTGTGTTTGATACCGTCAGATCTTCAAGTTTCTAGTTACTGTACTGTGACTTGATATTATTTTTCCGGGATTTAGGACATTTCCTGGGTCGAACTGTTTTTTAATATCCTTGAAAACGGAGTACGTTTTGGCATCATACTGTAATTTTACAAACTCTGACCTCGCAAGTCCGTCCCCATGCTCGCCTGTTATGCTTCCTCCTATGCCTATTACTCCTGAAAAGAACTCTGTTGCAATATCCTTGATTAGGCCCAGATCTTTTTGCTTGAGAACTGGTCTGATGTGCAGGTTGCCGTTTCCTGCGTGGCCATAGACGATAGCCCTGAGGCCATATTTTTTGGAAATCATGTCAAGTATTTTTAGTAAGAGTGGCAGTCTTTTTACTGGGACCACTGCATCTTCTATGAGGGTGGGCATTGTCTCATTTTTTGTTATGCTCTGCAAACTGTATGCCAAGGCCGAGTTTCTAAAACTCCATATCTTTTTGACTTTGGCCGCATTTGACTCTGTCTTGATTATTTTACCTGATGTGATTTTATGAATCTGTTTTCTATCTTGCGCGGTGTCATCAAACTCGACAAAAAGAAGACAACCTGTACTAGATGGTATCGTCATCTTGATGTGCTTTGTTATGTTACTGTCTACAAGTTCTACAGCAGATGGTTTTAGCTCAAGTATCTTTGGAACATCTCTTACTGCATCTGATAATGTCTTGTAATGTATGACATGCAGCAAGATGTTTTTTGGAGATGGATATGTCCTAAGTTTTGCTGAAGTAATTATCCCAAGTGTTCCCTCAGAGCCTGTAATCAATTTGTGCAAATCTTTTTCTGTGAAAACCTTGTCAATTCTATAACCGCAGGAATTCTTTGATACCTTGGGAAATGTGTTATCCCTTGAATGAATTTTTTTGATCATGTTTTTTGCATTGTATCTTCCTGGAAGTTTTATGACATTGCCAGCAGAGCCTATTATCCTGACTTGTATGATACTGTCAATAACACTTCCATACTTTAGCGAGTGGATGCCACTTGCGTTGGTGCCAATCATTCCGCCAATGGTGCAAAATGGGCCTATTGATGGATCAGGGCCTATGACTCTGTCTTGCTTTTTTAATATTTTATCAAGGTGTCCTTTGAAGACGCCGCTCCCGACCTCTACATGGTCTGCTCCAGGTTTTATCTTGTCAAAATTTCTCATGTCCAAGATGATTCCTCTTCCAAGTGCACTGCCAACAAGTCCTGTACCTGCTCCACGGGGAGTTACTGGGATGTGGTGTCTTTTTGCAAATTTTATAATTTTTATTACATCATATTCGTTGCGGGGAAATGAGACAACCTGCGGTTTTATGGTGTAAGAGCTTGCATCAACTGAATAAAAATTGCGTACACATTCATCCCATGATATGACACACTTTACTATTTTTGATAGCCGCTGCCCCACATCGTTTGGTTTCACTGCTGGTATCTGTGTCCTAAATGCTTAAAAAATGATTTTTTCACAAGTTTTGATTCTGGGTGTTGCCGGTGTGATATTGCAGACTCTATTTTTCGCTTGGACATACTGGATCTATATTGATCTAATTTTTATTCCGCGATGACGTATTATATGACAGTCATCCGACCGACAAAAGTGTCGACTCGCTTGAATCAGGATATCAGGTAAGGACTTGGTCTTCTGGTCATGCGGTGTTTACCTTTCTGCACGGAACATGTGGCAACACATGGGATCTTCAGAAATGGAGAACAATGGCAAAAGAGGGAAAGTAATAGATGCGTTGGCATGTTATTGCTAGGAAAAAATTGCCATGTCCACCCAAGGACGGATGACTGTTTTTCATTTTATTTGATTGTCAAATATCGCATAAACTCTGAAAGATTTAATTTGGTAAAACAGGGCCTTTTGACTAATGGATTTTTTGGGTACAAATTTAGACAAGCTTTTCAGTTCTACTGATAATTCTAATCCTTTGATGTGGATGGTTTGGATCCTGCCGATCTTTGTCTTTATGCTATACGGACAGAGAATCCAGCTCCATGTTACATCGTCTGAAATCAACAAGGGACTTGAGAAACTCAAGATGTACCGAGATGATACACGAAAAGAACTAATCGCTTATGTGAAAAATAATGTGAAATCTTCTACAGATCCTACTGCATTGCTTGATAGGTATTTTGAGTACTTTACGATAATGCCAGTTGACATGGACCCAAACGGTATTGTGCCCAAGATAAAACATATCATGAGGACAAGAGAAGACTCGACTCGCGCGCAGGTAAAAAATCTGTCTCCAAATCTAAGTCATATGGAGGAAAGCCAGATAATCAATATCTTGGAGGCCGTAACAACACTGCACATGTTGTACAAGATGGTGCGACACTTTTTCCTTACTGCAAAAAAACAAAACAACTTTCCATTGATACTGCCTTTGCAGATGATGATGCCTTTTATTCTGGAGGAGGCAGAAGCGCTCAGGGTTGCGGTATCTGCATTCAAGCAGGGACAGCCAATAGGAGATGGAATTGGTCCCATGGTTGTTGGTAAAATGATGCTTGGCACAGAAAAAAAATCTATTGCGCTTGAAACTGTCCAGAGTGAAAAAGAGTTTGAGGGAAGAAAATTGTTTCTTTTGAAGGCGGAGGGCCCTGCTGCAACAGTTGGAAGGCCTGCTGATACACTTGAGAAAACCATTTCTGAAAACAAACCTGACATTATAGTGATGGTTGATGCTGCCTTGAAGCTAGAGGGCGAGGATACTGGCTCTATAGCACAAGGGTTCGGAGCTGCAATCGGAGGAGTGGGCACTGAAAGATTTCAGATAGAAGAGATAGCAACCAAGCACAACATTCCAATCTATGCCATAGTGGTAAAACAGTCAATCAAAGAGGCAATCACACTGATGAAAAAAGAGATTGCCGATTCTTCTGAGAAGGTGTTATCGCAGGTTTATGATATCATAAGGAATAACACCAAGCAAGGTCAGTGCGCTCTAGTCATTGGGGTTGGAAATACGCTGGGGGTATCACAATGATGCTATTCAAGAAAAAAGAAGAGGTACTAGATCCGTATACTGTAGAGCAGTGCAGTAGCTGCAATAACACATCCAAACGAAAATTCAAGGAAGGGGACTATATCTTCAAGATTACTGACAAGTGTCTGTCCTGCGGAAATGGGCAGATGGTGATAGACAAGATCTTCGGCGAAGTTCGCAAGTAAATCATCTGTGTTTTTAGATGTATCGCAAAAATGAAATGATCTAGTGGTAACTCTTTTAAGTAATGGTGTGGTACCGTACATGCCAAAACATGAAAACACTTGGTGCCTCGCTTATTGTGTTGGGTTTGCTTGTAACACTACTTGGATATGGAATGCACGAGTCTGACACATGCCACTGTGTTTCTCAAACGGGAGGCACTCCAATCGGTTGTCATTGTGCAAATACTTTGCAGCACAGCATAGGAAATGTGCTGGTTTATGCAGGGCTTGCAATTGCAGGCAGTGGAATGATAATATTTACAATGTGGTGGCGGAAGAAGATTGTCTTTAACTAGTTTTCAGAATCTTGACGTGAAATCGTAGTTACAAGAACACTGTTCTCTTGTGGGATAAACGTGTGCTCTGCCTGTGCTACTCTCTCTCCTTTTGATTCTACAAGTATTGGGTATGACCTGACAACCTTGTTCTTGATTAGCCTCTCTAGAAGATCTCTTGCAGTCTTTTCATCATATTCTGGGATGAACCATCTTAACGCAAATGGAAGCATGTTGAACTTTTGCCATATGAAATCAATCATCTTGTTTGCATCCTCATCCTTTGTCCTTTTTCTTGTAACAAGGGAAAATATGTTCCTGATTTTTCCCTCTCGCACAAAACCTGATCCATCAGAAGTTGTGACAAATGGCTCGCACGCATATGCCTCTGTGGACTGGAATGAAAAAGATCCAATGGACCATATGTTTGGGACTGATTTTCCGGCATGAATTGTATATTGTTCAAGAGAGTGACCGCTTAGATTTGCAATGGGTATTCCACCCATCTGCTTTGCAGTGTTCTCTATTGCCTTGCCGACATCGCTTGATTTTGTACCGACTCGTATTATTGACATGGCTTCCCTTAATGCCGATTCTGCTGCCAAGACTAGATAGTCATATTTTGGATCATAGCATACTGTAACTGCAGTGTCTGCAATGTAGCCATTTATCTGAACGCCCAAGTCAATTTTTAAGAGATCAGTGTCCTTGACTATTATCTTGTCATTTGGCTCTGCTGTATAGTGTGCTGCAATCTCATTTAGACTGACATTTACTGGAAATGCACACTTGCCGCCTTTGCTTGCTATTTCTTTTTCAATGGAATTGCATATCTCTTCAAGGGTAGAGCCGACATGATTTTTTCTCCTTGTGTTCTCCCTCACCTCTGATGCTATCTTTCCGGCGTCGATATAATCTTGTAACTGCAATGACTATGCCTTAATTTGGTTTATTATTTAAAATCATCACAGTGTGAGAAGATTAAATTGGGGACATTTTTGTGCAAATCACATCGGGATCGTGGTCTAGCTTGGTATGATTCGGGTTTTGGGTACCTGAGGTCGTCGGTTCAAATCCGGCCGATCCCATTTTCATTTTGGGGATATGGATGAGGACATGCCATTTGACTACATACCAAAGTATGAATGAAAGTATGAATCAAAGTTAGAACGAAATCGAGAATGAAAATTGTGGCACCATGAAGATTGTAGTGTATTTGGTTTTAATTGATCAAAATCCATTTTCAAGATTTTATAAACTTTGAAATCGTACAGATTTTAATGGTTGATTTTCTCTCCAGAAAAAAATTACGTAATATCAATAATTGTAACTGTCTAGCTTTTTGAAGTTCCCAAACCATCAGATCTGTTATTTTTGACAGATATCCTTTCTGATCAGTATAATGCCATTACGACTATTGCAAGGAAATGATGACCTTGAATATTATCGTAATCGATGCAGTATTTTAGAACAAGAAAATACTGCTCTTGGCAAGAGGTTAGAAAAACTAGAACAGGAGAACAGACTGCTAAGAGAAGAAAACAATCAGCTACGGGAAGAGATTGTGGCAATAAAAGAGACGGTTTCTGCCCTTGTTGCAAGAAACATCAATGCAAGGCCTGACAGACACCACAACAATGTCACAAAGAAAGATTCCAAATCAAAACATGCAAGAAAAAGCAGGAGCAGACCAACACACATAGACAGCACGGTAACAGTAGACCAAAAGGTATGCAGCATGTGTGGCAGCACACACCTGTCAGAGCCTACCGATACGTACACAAGACTGGTCGAGGATATCATTCCTGCAAGAATTATCGTGACAAGATACATCATCACAAGGCGGTACTGCAGGAACTGCAAAAGACAGGTCTCTGGTGCAGTGTATGACGCATTACCCAATGAGAGATTCGGGCTGCGGTTAATGGTATTGATAGTATCACTGAAGCTACTGGGACTGTCATACCAAAAAATATCAGGTCTGCTGGAGATGCTGTTTGGTCTTGGTATCACTGAATCTACGATAAACCATGCAGTGGCAAAAGTATCTGCGGCATTTGGCAGGAGGTACGAGCAGATGATTGAAGAATTAAAAACAGAACGCAACATACACGGTGACGAGACAAGCTGGAGAATAAACGGCAAGAACCACTGGCTGTGGGCATTTGTTGGAAAGCAGACCGTACTGTATGAGATAGACAAGTCACGGGGAAGAGATGCACCGATGAGGATCCTTGATGGATATGGCGGATGCGTTACAAGTGACTCGTGGCCTGCATGGAACCATGTTGGGAAGACACACCAGAGGTGCCAGTGGCATTACATCAATGACTTGGAGGATACTATCCAGTACAAGAATCCAGGACCAGAATTTGCATCATTTGCAAGACACCTGAAAAGAATACTGTACGACTCTCAGGGAGTGACATTAAAGAAAAAAGAAGACAGGACACAGGCAAGGAAGAATCTTGAGAGGAGAATAGCCAGTATCATATCCAGGAAATATACAAACAAGCACTGCATGAGATTTGTCAAAAGATTGAGACGGGAAAAGAGGATGCTCTTTACATTCCTTGATGGAACAACAGACTATCACAACAATGCAGCGGAGAGGGCAATTCGGCCAAATGTCATCATACGAAAGATAACAAATGGTCATCGTTCAGAAAATGGGGCATATTCCCACAAGATACTGATGAGTGTAAAGGAGACATGCAGGTTGAGAGGTTTGAATTTCTATGACTATTCCTTGGAATATCTTGGAAATGTGACTTCAAAAAGCTAGACAGTTACCAATAATTTTATAAGATACAGTTCCCGAATAATAGGATTATGTTAAAAATTTTACTAATAGATGATAATGAATCCATCACTGAAATGATGTCAAAATATCTTACGGGTAAAGGCAATGATTGCACTGTTTCAAATGATGGTAGAAATGGACTGACTCTAATTGAACAAAGAAAGTTTGATGTGATATTGCTGGATTTAGCCATGCCTGATTTTACAGGGGTTGATGTGATAGAACATCTCTACAAGAGTGAGAAGATAAAAGAGCACAAAATAATCTTATTTACTGCCTCCTCTGTTACTGATGAGGAAATTCAGAAACTCATAAAAAAAGGAGCCCACTCTTGTCTGAAAAAACCTGTAAAACTAGACGTTCTTCTAAAAACAATAGGAGCCTGAGCAAAAATTAGCTCAGATGAAAATAATGTGTCTAAGGATACGAAACCACTTGAAAATAATAAGATAAAAGAACTAGAGCAGGAAAAAATTTTTCTAAAAGATGTTAATGATTCAGTCTCTGACAAAGCAGAAAAACTAGAAAAATCAAAACAAGAACTAGAAAAAAAACTAGGCGTTGAATCAATGAAATCTAAAGAACTAGAGCAGGAAAAAATCATACTTAAAGATCTGATGCATGATGGGGAAAAGAGAGAAAGCACATCACATAAAAGACATTATATTTCTATCACAGTTATCGTTCTTGCAGTTTCTGTATGTTTTGTAGGCTATTCTTACTATGAAAATCAAGTCCTAATCAAAGTAACAGCTCATGATATGTCAAATTATAATTCAAACTATGTTATCCAGAATCTGCAAGGTGATACTGTTGATACGTGGGTGTCATGGAACATTGCAAATGGAAGGATAATACATGTTCATGTAGTAAATAATGCAAATCTTCCACAAAATATGATAAATGCCATGGAGGACGCAATCGTGTCTACAAAAACTGTATCAATAGACGACTCACAAACTGGCACAGGACCAAAAGGATCTTCATCCACATATTATGTTGGATGGGAAGGAGCTACTGCAGATGCATACTCTGAGCCTACCAAGTTGTTTATACCACAAAAGTTTGACATCAACGGATCTCCTGGTGGAGTAGGAGATGTAGAGATAATACTGACAAACGATGTAAACCCCGACGGATATTCGGGATATACAAAGTCCCTTGTAGATGGCAATCAAATCTTAAAATCTAAAATAACGATATTCAAGGCAAACAAGCTTGATGCTGACAGGCTTGAGGCAATCATGCGACATGAATTTGGTCACGCTTTGGGGCTGGGTCATTCTACTGCACAAGAAGATCTCATGCATCCAATGCTTCCTGACTATCCTTACATTTCTAGCTGTGATATTGATGCATTGAAGGGACTGTATGATGGAGATGACAACAGTAAAGTTGTATGTACAAAATAAGGGTGATATTTTTTGAATACATTTTTGGTAAGATTGATCATCATCTCATTTTCTACTGGAATATTGATTATAGGTTCTATCATATATTTAACACAGGTAATTGTTCAAAACCAAGTTGATGAAATAATACGATATAAATCGAATCAAGTTAGAATTTTGTCAGATGATGCAAATGCTGGAATGCGTGTAACTGCTTTAGCACTGAATATGACTGCAAATTCGCCAGTATTTAGAACAATACACCCAGAACTGATTAATGAAAAATTATATGGGATACCAAGTGATGCAGAGCCCGCAAAAAGAGAACTTGCTGATGAGTTATTGACAAATTATAATGCACTAGATTATGTCTTCTTTCTTTTACCTGATGGAAAAATGTATTTTCTTGAACCATATGGACAGCAGATGAATTTAACAAAAAACAACTTTGCCTATAGGGATTATTATAAAGGTGTCATGTCAACACATGGTCAATACATTAGTGAAGTGTATCTTTCTAATAATAACAAACATCATGTGGTTGCAATTGCAACACCTGTCTATTCCAGAACAGATAGTTCACTGATGGGAATATGGGTTGGTGCATTGAACTTGAAAACAATTGATAATTCACTAAGCTTGCTCAAATTTGGAAAAAATACTAGATTAGTCTATCTTGATCAACATGGAAATATTGTCGCAGATTCAAGTAAAGATGATAAATCAGGTATGATGCTTGGTGATCTTGAAAGTTACAAGAATGCACTTGATGGAAGGGAAGGAACAATGATAGAGACTATGAATGGTACAAAAATGTTTGTGGCGTATGCGCCGCTCAGACTGATGGGCAATACATGGGTTGTAATGTTGATTCAACCATATGATGACGCTTATGCATCTGAGATAACTGCCAAAGAATTACTTTTTACAGATATTCCAATAGTGGTAATAATTTTAAGCATTTCTGGCTATTATGTATACAGATTATCGCGTCAAAATACCATTCTTGTGGAGAAATTAAAGGAAGACGATATTAGAAAAGAAGAATTTACCACAATGGTTTCTCATGAATTGAAGACTCCGCTTGTTACAATCAGTGGATATGCTGAAATGCTTCAAGAAAAGGACGGAGTTCTTGGTACCTTAAATGATGAACAGATTGAGGCAGTTGAGAAAATCAGCACAGAAACTGTCAAACTAGAGAGACTGGTCATGGATATATTGGATGCACAGAAAATTGATTTGAAAAGAATGAACTTTAATAAAATAGAGTTCAAGATTGATGAGTTTTTGGATGAACAAATCCAAATTCATTCAAAATTAATGAACAATAAAAAAATACACTTTGTCAACACTACTACAGAAAAAATGAATGTGACAAGCGATCCGCAGAGATTAAGCCAAGTGTTTGCAAATCTAATAAAAAATGCAGTTGATTTTGTACCACCAAACCACGGTACCATAGAAATTAATGCCCAAAGCAAGAATGATGAAGTTATTTTTTATGTAAAGGACAATGGTAGTGGAGTACCAAAAGAAAAACAGGAAAAACTCTTCAAAAAATTTTACCAGGTAGACACATCACTTAAAAGAAGTCATGGTGGAACTGGACTCGGATTAGTCATCTGTAGAGGCATAGTAGAAGCATTAGGAGGGAAAATTTGGCTTGAAAGTGAAGTTGGAAAAGGCACTATAATCTTTTTCACCATACCTAAAAACGATTCCAACGAAAATCATGAAAATTAATGGCTCTAGTACTGTGAATGTAATGGGGAGTTATTTTTATGAAAAATGATAAAATGCCAATTCCTGTAGATGGGACACATAAAATCCGAGAATTGGAACAAGAAAAAATACTCCTATTGGGACTACATGATCTTTTAAACTAAAAATATGTGAAAATGGATGAACTTTGCGCAATCATATCGCATGAATTTAAGACTCCGTTGGTACCTGTTAATGCATATTTGGAGATGATCCTAGATGGAAAATTTGGAAAATTAACAAAGAAACAGGGAGACAAATTGCATATCATACAATCAAACGTAGAACAATTATCTGAGTTGATCGCAGACATCCTGGAATCAAAGAAAATAGAAATGAGTGAATCCAAGATGCAAAAAAAGAAGGTAGTTTTGAGTACAATAATAATAAATTCCGTTAACGCTGTACAAAATAGAATAAAAGAAAATAAAATCAAGATAAGTTATGATCCTAGTCCTATTGTTATGACTTGTGATCCTGACAGAATCTCCAAAGTCTTGATAAATCTAATCAAAAATAGTTTGGATCCTTCAACACATAGTGATAGAATAGAAATCCATGCTCATGATAAAAAAAATCAAGTAGATATCACGGTGAGGGATAATGGAGATGGAATCCCAAAAGATGAACAAGAATATCTTTTTAAAAAATTTAATCAAATAGGCATGTCTTCAATTAGGAAAAAAAATGGAATCGGTTTAGGGCTATTTTTATCTAAACAAATTGTTGAATCTCATGGTGGGAATATACACATGGAAAGCAATGTTGAAAAAGGAACTATCCTACATGTTAATCTGCCAAAAGATCAATGAGAAAGTTGTTATTCTTAGATTAATTCCACACTTGCCATATTTGTATAAAATTTTGATTTGTTATAATTTTGATCTCTCCTTTGGGAATTTTACCAGATTGGAACATAATACGTGGAAAGTATTCCACATCAGGTATATGCCGCATCACATAATAATTAGTGATTAATAGTGCCTCTGATTTCTTTTCTAGTGCAAAGGATTGCTTCTATTTGAAACCACATAATGAGTATATTGAAGAACAATTGAGAAAATTGCCTATTGAAAAATTATGGGAAATCATTGAGGAATTATTATTACTTCATCATTATATGCCTGACAAGACTAACATGAGTTATGAACAAGTACTTGAACTATGCATTATTTTAAAAGAAAGCGATGAGATGTTCAGAGATCTTGAACAGATTATCATTCTGAGAAGCGGCATGGATGAGATCTCAAGGCATAAAACTTAGTGCGTCATTCATTGAATATTATAATTCGGATTTTGTTGATCAGTTTTGTATCTGTAATGACATTTTACGTGATAAAGATTAGAAAACGAAAACTCTGCATCTCTTTCAAAAGAAAATCTAGGTACAAATGGATCCCAAAATGGAACGTATGCATCTCATACAGTAGTAGGAAAAAAAGATACAAGACTAGAAAAAGAAACGATAACTAGTTTCTTATACTTGTGTGCAATAATGAATTAATTTCTTTTTAATTTTATCATATATCATTTCGAACTGATTAAAAATTGCAAAACTTTTTTTTCACATTCATGATATTTTCCATTTCATGATTTTTTCACTGTTTAATATTAGATTTGATCACTGATTTTACTATTTTTATGAGTCCAGTTCTAATCTACATGTTATTTTTACTCACATATTTCTCACATGTGCTCCCTCAGTGACCATTTTCATTTTGGAATAAAGACAACTAGTTTGATTCTATTACGTTAGACACAACTCACAATCACAAAGTATGCCCTGGTTAATTTTGGCAAGGCATTTGCTGTGTTGGCCTGCTTGACACTGGACACATATTGCATTTTTGCCATCAAGTGAGGAATATTTTGGAGCGCCATCAAATCCAAATCCGCCATCTTGTGGTCCAACCATGTGTTGTATGGATATCGACCTGTATTTCTGTATGCTCTAAAAATGATGTATCTCTAGTCGTAAACTCTATTACAACTTTGGTAAAATATTTTTCATGGAATATCATCGTGTTGATATTATGCCAAGATGCAAGTGGGCAACAGGAGACCTGATGGTATGTTATCACGATGACAAGTGGGGCATTCCACTTCATGTAGACCACGAGTTGTTTGAAATGCTAATACTTGAAGGTGCGCAAGCAGGATTGTCTTGGTCTACAATTCTTAAAAGACAAGATACGTACAGGCGGGCATTTGACAATTTTGATCCAAGAAAGGTTTCAAAGTATACACAGAAGGATATTGCCAGGCTCTTAGAAGATGAGGGGATAATTAGAAACAATCTAAAGATACACTCTGCCATCAACAACGCCAAGAGATTTCTAGAAATTCAGAAAGAATTTGGTTCATTTGACAAGTACATTTGGAGTTTTGTCAATTATGCCCCACTTGTTAATCGCCCAAAAAGATATTCCGATGTTCCGGCATCAACTGAACTTTCAGACAAGATTAGTGCGGACTTGAAGAAAAGGAGCTTTAATTTTGTAGGAACTACCATATGTTATGCATTCATGCAGGCAATAGGGATTGTAGATGATCACACAAGAGATTGTTTCAAGTGCAAAAAATGATCCGTATCCGTGATTGGCAAGAAATAAACCACTGCATATTCTTGACTTGCCAATGAAGGAGTACGTCGCACTAGCAATTTTTGTAATTGTATATGTGCTAATTGTGGGAAGGATTCGATTCAGGGTCCCAATCTGGATTGCAATGTCTATTGGTGCAGTACTCATGATTTTATTTCAAATCACTGATGTGGAATCAGCAGCAAAATCTGTCCAGGTTGATGTCATTGTGTTTCTCTTTGCAATGTTTAGCATTGTTTCAGCGCTTGACAGGTCTGGCCTATTAAAACTGGTAGCTGCAAAGATGATGTCCAAAGCCAAGACTCCTGACTTGTTGTTGATGGTAATTGTTGTTGGCATGGGACTGCTTTCAGCATTTCTTGTAAATGACACCATTGCTTTAATGGGAATTCCACTGATCATTTACATCTCAAAGCATGTTGGCACAAGACCTGTGGTACTTTTGATTGCGCTTGCCTTTGGAATTACGGTGGGAAGTGCCATGACGCCAATTGGCAATCCTCAAAATCTTTTGATTGCACTCCAGAGTGGAATCTCATTGCCGTTTACAAGTTTCTTTGAATTTCTTGCAGTTCCAACTGTGGTGAATCTGTTTCTTACGTGGTATCTCCTTAAAATTTATTTCAAAAAGGACTTGTTGCAAATGTCTCACAACTATAAAGACAATATACTGATGCCAAGTATGAAAATTGAAAATCCACGCCTTGCGAAGATATCACTTGCTGTATTGTTGGCAACAATTGCAGGCTTTTTTGTATCCGAAGTCTTGCGTTTTCTGCATGTATTTGACATTAGCATCAGCATTGTTGCATTGATTGGCGCAGCCGCTCTCTATGCTGCAAGTGGCCAGAGGTATGACATTCTAAAGAGCGTAAACTATACGGTATTGGTATTTTTTGCGGCCATGTTTGTGGTGACTAGTGCACTGTGGTCTTCTGGAGCAATTTCATTATTTATGAAATATCTTCCAATTCCAAACCCGCATGACCTGGTGCAGAGTAGTGCAGTAATCTCTGCATACAGCATAACACTTGGCCAAATCTTGAGCAACGTTCCTTTTGTCGCATTGTACAATCACGTCATGATCGCTAATGGCTTTACAGGCGCACATGTATCCCAGTGGATGATGCTTGCAGCCGCATCCACAATTTCAGGAAATCTCACAATACTTGGTGCCGCAAGCAGTGTTATCATAATACAAGCCACTGAATCAAAAGGTGTCAAGGCCTTTACGTTTCTTGAGTTTTTTAAAATTGGTATATTGGTGACACTGGTAAATCTGGCTGTATATTACATATTCATTGTGTCTCTTGGAATGCTGTTTTAAATCTTGGAGGGCTCTATTTTTTCTTTGACGCTTTCTTTTCTGTTTACTAGGTAAATTCCAGTCAACATTATTGCAATGGCTGCTGTCTGGTACAAGCTTATCTGTTCGTGCAAAAACACTGACGCAAAGACAAGACCAAAGACAGATGACATTGAAAATATCACTATTGTCCTGATTGTCCCGATTCTCTTTAGGCTCTGCAAGAAAAAGTATAATGATCCACCGAACCCAATTGCACTAAGAAGTATTACGTATGGTATCTGTGATGTGCTGATATCAAGCGGCACGCCAAGCAAAAATACTGTTCCAAGTAGAATCAGGCCACCTATGACTGATTTTAACTGGACAAGTCTTGCAGTATTCATCTTGGTAGATATTATTCTGCTCAGGTTGTTGTCCAGTGCCCACAACGCCATGGAACCTAAAATGAAGAAATGTCCTGCATTTAGCTGTAGAAATGATTCTGAAAACCGGAGATCTGTTGTTATGACTATGACACCTAGCACGACCATGCCTACTGCAATAAAACCAACTGGCCTCAGCCTTTCTTTGAAAAATATCAATCCAAAGAGTACTGTAAACATTATCTCAACATTTGATAAAAGTGAGGTGTCTGCTGCGCTTGACTGGCGCAGACCTAGAAAATACAGGTATGGTGCAGCAGCTGCTCCGCAAACTGAAATGGCAACCAGTATGATGTAGTCTTTTTTTGCAAGTGACGTCTTGGCTTTTTTTGCCATTGGTGTAAATGTAAGGGCTGCAATAAGATATGCTATTGAAGACAAGAGCAAGACATTGATGTTTGATATCATTGGTTTTGCAATTGTAGGTACTGCTCCAAAAAACACTGAAGCAATCAATGCCGATGTGTATCCGATGACGATCGTCTTGTTCATTGTTTGCTCCCGGAGTATTGCATATTTGAAATAATCCAATTGATTATTATCTGACGCTGGTTGACTAGATAGCCAGGCGATGAAGAAGAGTTAGAGACATGACTCGGAATGATTGTTAATTCAGTGACTCTGAGCCTGACCTTACTGTGAGCTCATAATTCATGATAAACGTCATTTGTTTATCTTATTTTTAAAACTTACTTCAGATATGATCTTCGATGTATCTGCAAAAGAATCCACTCCAAATACTATTATTGGATGTGGGATTTACAGCGTGATTTTCAATGCAATTGCATAGATGTTCGCAAGATCTATGTAGTACATTCAACACTCAGACTATCTTTGAAACTTAGGCATGAATGGAACCATGGCACAAGTGAGAGTATCAAAATAACAGGCAGTCCTGCAACCAATACTGCTGTTAGTACCTGTCTTATTGCTGCAAACATGTATGTCAAAAATGAAAGTATTAGTGAAAGTATAGACCCAATTGCGCCAAGTATCAAAGCTTTTCCCTGGTCTGAGAAAGTAGATAAAATGTATGAACCGTTGAATAATTGTACCAGATTATTTAGAACTGAATTGTCTACCTGCGGTACTTTACCTTGTGATATTCCCATTCCGTTGATATCGTCAAATACCTTGACAACAGAATCAGGAGTCTGGCCTGTGTTTGCAGGATCCATTATTGTTTTTGATCCTAGTTCAATTACACTAGCATACAGGTCCCAAATTGGAGGAAAGCCAAATAAAATTACAAAGTATAATATGCCTTTTGAAATAATTCCAAATGCTGTTGATGCAGGAACAACTTCTATCTGCTCTAGCATGAATAAAATTCCAGTATTTTCTGCAGCATTCCGTTGTGCAATCTTGCAACTGCCTTCTGTAGCGTGGTATAGTGGGAATCCTTGACAGTCTAAGGTATTGCACAATACCAAAAGCTTCTTGTAGGAATGAAACAAACCTACAATAACTCTTTGACTCGTACTGTCGCAGTGCGTGTAACACAAGATGCTGACATACTGAATACACATGATTGGAACGTCTGTGGAGGTATGGCGGTACTCCTGCTCTTTTGATTATCTGCAACATTGTATGAGCCATCCTGATGTATACTGATGGCTCCATGGTACGATATCATGATTATTCAGCTATAGATCTGCCCATGGAATCTGGTCTACAAATTTGTTAAAAATCGATGGTTTCTACAGGGCTTAGACAATTATGAAATTTAAAAGTGAAAAGAAGAATAAATTTGACCAACGTAAAGTTATAGAACTCAGACACTATTGAAATACGTGACAGAAGATGCGCCTGTAAAAAAATCATTTATTCAGGAGTTTGTGAGTTTTTTACAAACGTTTGGAGTGATTGGACTTGCAATTGCATTTATCATAGGACAAGCAGCTTCCAAATTAGTTACTGCATTTGTAACAGATATCATAAATCCCATGATCGGATTGGCAATGCCAGATGTTGGAGACCTTGCTAAAATTTCATTTACTTTGGGAAAATCTACTTTTTCATATGGAGACCTCCTTGGAAATATGATAAACTTCTTGATAATTGCCCTAGTAATATTCATTGCTTACAAACAGATGTCAAAGTTTGGGTTAATGACAGATCCCACAAAGAAAAAATAACAATTCTATACATACTCAGTTTTTTCATATAGGGATTGGAATCAAATAATGCACTGTACCAAGCATATTTGAAAACAAAAAGAAAAGTTCTGCGTCTAAACTGGTAACTGTTTCAGTTTGAGTCTCCTGTAATGGGCTGGAAGCAAATCCTCAAAGTATTCAGAAAAAAGGGATTTTATCCAACAAGGCAGTCATATCATAATCGAAAATGGTCAAGGATTGTGGACATTAGTTCCAAGAAATGGTGAATTAGGAAAAGGATTGTTGTTACAAATTATATTCTATTGTGTTTGACAAAAAAAGAATTTCTTGAGCTATTGTAATTTTTAGATTAAAACAAACTAAAAAATAATTTCATATATCAAAGGGAGAAATTACCTGGATATGTTGGTAGTGTGGCAAACATGACTATTGTAGTGGCAGAAAATATTATGGCTCCCATTACAAGAAATATGCTTTGCATTTTTTTGGAAGCAAAAACCCTTCCAATTCCCTCAAGAAATGAAACGCTGGCATACAGTGATGTAAAGAAAACATAGTTTGAAGCAATAGAGCTCATACTGTCAGCGTTTTGAGATTTTTCATCAGCTGTTTGTAAAAATCCTTGTACCTTGTCAGAGTCCAACGGAAGCAGGTATTCTGGCATATCAAATGGGGTAGTAGCAGCCTTTGCTCCCGTGTTATTCAAAGGGTCAGTCTTGAGCCATGCATCAAACGCAACTTTCATCTCTGGCCGAAAACTGTTCTTGTAATAATCGATTAATTTTTGATCATGATTTGATACTGCATCAAGATATCCATTAAATGCAATAGCATCAATTACAACAGACTGCCTCTCTTTTAGTTCAGCTGTTGTATATTCACGATGTGCTGTATTTGCAGCCTTTAATTCAAATGTTAACGCGCTGCTCCACAACTCATGTTGGTATCCACACCATGCCGTTACAACAACTGTCAATCCAAGTATTGTTGCATAGGCAAGATCCATCTTGTCTAATTTGTGGCTCTTAACATCTGATGACATATTGTATAACCACTGTATTCCATAAATGATTCAAGTTAAAAGTTGCTAAATTATTGTGACACTACCAGTAACAACCCTAGATATCATTCCAAACTCCAAAAGACTAAGTTACTGTAGAAGATCAGATTCAAACTAAATTACCGCTTCATGTTTTAAAGGAGGGAACTAAACTAAGTGAACAAAATCCCTCAAGGACCTTTTTTAAAGAAGCACTGTTAAACTGATTCACAAGATCTCTCTTGGTATAGATTACATCTTTTTACATTAAGATTTTCTGAATTAATACCTGAGATTTGAGAAGATTATGGTTCACAATAAACATATTTTTGATAATTAGATTTTATGATTCATGGCTGTAAAGAAAGCAGTCAAGCACATCGACTTCCTAGAAAACAGATAGAAGTTCATGAGGAGTGTGCTCTCAAGTGAAGAAAATTGGTCCCAATTTATATACTTTATGTACTAATACTTCCTTGTTAAGGAAGTTTCATGACATATAGTATAAAATATATATACTTCATGTAACAATACTTCCATAGGATGGAAGTTTCATGACACAAAATCTAAGCTTAGGTCCTGTAGAATTAAAACTCCTATTGACGCTAGAGGAAAAAGGATTATCTGTATTTACCATAGATGACGCAAAAGCCATTTTGGAGACCACTAATTCGTCAGTATGGCATATTCTGAATAACTTAGTTCCTAAGAATAGGATCAAAAGAATCCAACGCAGCAAGTATCTTCTAATCCCTGCAAGAGCAGGCATTAAGGGACATTGGTCTGAATATCCTTGGATAATAGTACCATATCTAATTGATGTCTACTATGTGGGATTTTTGACTGCCATGAATTATTGGGGAATGACAGAACAAATACCGTATACAGTTTTTGTGGCAACCACAAAAAGAAAACGTAATCTTGAATTTGGAAATCAAAAATTTGAATTTGTAACTCTATCAAAGAAAAAATTCTTTGGATTCATTAAAGAAAAGGCAGGTAAAACAGAATTTTTCAATATTTCTTCTAAAGAAAAAACCATTGTAGATGGTCTAACACATCCTGAATATTGTGGAGGAATCCCTGAAGTTGCAAAGGCAATGTGGAATGTTAGAGATGAGATAAATTGGGATACTGTTTTTGAAATGTCCAAACAAATAGGATTAAGCGTTGTATTAAGGAGACTGGGTTATCTCTTGGATCTTCTGAAAATTAAACAAAATGTTACATCAAAGTTACAAAAAGAATCTTTTAAGGGTTATCACTTTCTTGATCCTAATGCGTTAAAAAAAAGAATAGATTATTCTAAAGAATATGGATTGATTATCAACAGAACAAAGAATCAACTGTTGGGGTGGAGGGATTATTAATGAATGATGAAAAGATACGAATACTTGCATCAAAAGAAAATGTACCGATTGGAACTATAGAGAAAGACTATGCTGTTACAAGCGTACTTTCTCTTATTGCACAACTTTCAAAGTTAGATAAAATAGTGTTTAAAGGAGGTACAGCAATAAAAAAAGTTCATTTTAATGATTTTAGATTTTCAGAAGACTTGGATTTTACCTGTTCAGAAGACATTTCAGAGGACATATTGATATTACTTGAGGCTAAAAAACATGAACTGGACTTTTCTGTTACTGATATTAAGAAAGAAACAACGGTAGGAAATAGTAAAAAACTTGTTGTAAAATATAATGGGTTCAACAATTATCCTAATAATGTACGAATAGATTTGAGTTTGCGAGAAAGTGTACAAAACGAGACTCGCAATCTGAAAGTATTACACAGTTATGCAGAACTACCAAGTTTTAGTATTCCATCGATGACAATAGAAGAAATAATGGCGGAAAAAGTTCGAGCGGTGATTTACTCAGGTGCTCCTCGACATCTTTATGATTTGAATTACCTCTTTGGTAAACGAATATTATTAAATCCTCATCTGGTTCAAACTAAAATTAGTCTATATGGTGACAAATTTAGCCTCGAAAAATTTAATGAGAGCATACTGGATATGAAAAAAGAGTGGGTTCTAGATTTGAAACCTCTATTGCCACAAAACCCTCCTTCTTTTGACAGTGTTTCTACCGAAGTTTTGAAAAGAGTATCAGAAATTATGAAAACATAACCATACGAATGGTTTCAAGAGCAAGTTCCCCCTGTCAAAGATGGTTGAGAATATTTGAATTTCCAGAATTGAATCTTTACTGCAAATTCAGTTACATCTGTGACTCTGAGCCTGACCTTACTGTGAGCTCATAATTTATGAATAACGTCATTTGTTCATCTTGTTTTCAAAATTTACTTTGGATGATAATTTTCTTCCTTGGTGCATAAATAACATCTAAATTTTTTACCACATGTATATTGAAACATTGAGCAATGGTCGCCTAGCCTGTTGAGATTCAGAGTCATCCTCTAGGTCTCATCAAGTTAGATCTTTCACTACCTAATTATTCGTCACACACAAGCGAATCTGATTCAACCAACCACCTTTTACAAAATCCAAACAAAACTATGATAGTTGGCAAAGGCTAAACAAAAGAAAGTCAGGCAAATTACCAAAAGACGGATTATCAGAAAGACAAGATACACGTCAAAGGTTTCCTATCGTTTAAGGGAGATTCCAATAAGGCAGATCCAGGTCTGGAAAGAGGCCCAGGCAAGAAAACTTGACCGCGAAGGAATTTCAGAGCTAGCCAAGTCAATCAAAACAGAGGGGCTGCAAAATCCCCCAATGGTGCAAAAAGAGGGAAACTTGTATCTTTTGATGTCAGGACAGCGGAGATTGGCTGCACTGAAAAGACTAGGTGCAAAAAAGATTCCGGTTTTGGTCTTGACTCGAAAAACAGAATACGATACCCCTGATGCCAAGGCAGCTTCTGTTATTGAAAACATCCACCGCAAAAACATGAATGTAAAGGATATGGCTGACGCATGTGCATTTTTGGCCCAGCAGATGGGCAAGTCAAAGGCTGCCCAGTCATTGGGGCTTTCAATGTCTACATTCAAAAAATATCACGGTTTTGCAGGAGTACCAGACAAGCTAAAAGAACTGGTGCCAAAGATAATCTCAAGGGATGGTGCAACAAAGTTGTATCAAATCATTCCAGATGTTTCAAAAGCAATTAAAATCGCACATCAAATATCAGAGCTTGAACCACAAACAAAAAAGCGATATCTCAAGGTTTTGGGATATAATCCAAATTTATCACACAAAAAGATAATGAAAAAGGCAAGGTCATTGATATTGCAACAGAATGTTTCATTAAAGTTGTCAAAGAGAAAATCACATGGGCTAGGTGTACAATCACGCCGTCAAGATCTACACCCAAATGAGCTTGCTAACAAAATTGTATCAGACTGGCTTGAGAAACGAGGGTACTAGTTTTAACACAGAAAGAGATGTTGCTGCTAGGTTCTGTACTGTCCGATCATTCTTTGGATGTTTGCAAACAATCTAAAACTAAAAAAGCTTCACAGAAAATCTACAGTATTTAGTCTAGTAGCAAAATCTCTTTTCATATTCCTTGTGGTCAAACACTTCCAATATAGTACAGACTTTTTCTTGTTTTGTACCATACGGTATGCACTAGTCCCTGTCACAATCTTATCTTGAACCAAACAATGTGTGAATTTGATGTTCTTTAGAATATTTTTTTAGGTCACAAGTTTCTTGGAATTTTGTAACCTTTGGTATCCTCTTAAGTAGATCCAGTGCTTCGTTGATCTCTTTGTATCTGTCACTTGTTTTATCTAACGAATTGACAAATTCCATAAAGTTGGGAGCTACGTGGATGATATTTTTTCTTTCAAATCGGGTGTGATTGATGGCAGGAAATGGCTATGTGGTTAAGGATCTAAGTGATAGTCTGTGATTGAATCCTGGATTACGGTAAAGCATATCCGGTGAAATTTGTTAGAATATTCTTTAATGATATGTTGTAAAAGAATTCATACAAGGGTTTTTTCTAAAGTGATAAAAAATTGGAAGTGATCGTATCGAGTTTATTTGTGTTTAACTGTGGTCAAGACCCCTACGCCAGATACGACACCAACTACTACCAGTACTGCTGTCCATGCTACAGGTTCAAGTGGACCGTGAGGATTGTTGGCATCCGTATACGATGATTGTGCAAAAGCATGTGGGAATATGGTCACAACGGCAAGTAAAACCAGAATGCCAAGTACCGCGCTTGTTGGTTTCAACTTGTGATCTATTGATGTGTTCATACGTTGTTTATCTCATTAATATATAAAAGGCTCGCTTAACATTGGTTAGTAACAACTTTTAGCGTGTATCTTGTTTTAAAAATTGCAAAAACTCATCTACTAACTACATGTAACAAATTGCAAACAGAAAGATTGGGTCAATATCTGTGATAATTCGAGTCTTACAGTTTTTGAACTAACGGAAGGTATGAGTCACAGAGATTTTGTGAAAATAATTTGATGCAAAATATGCCGTAAGATAATCGGAGTAGCTACTGCAAAACTCATTTCCTTAATTTTTTATTTTAGAATTTAACTAATCCACATATCAAGAAGAATGTGATTCTGTTTAGCAAGATATTGTAAATATTCAAAAAGATTTCAGACTTTTTGCTTAAAATGTTTTATGTGCGGATCATGACAGATTTGGCCCTGTTTAGATACACATAACCAAGCGTAATCACAAGCACTGCTATTATTCCCATTATTACACCCATGTTCTCATAGAGAAGAATCCATGTGATGCTAATTGCCAGCATTATGGCGGCCCATGTGAAATAGTAACTATAATTCTGTGTCCTGTTATGTTCTTGCCTACTGTTGAGGCCAATTATTGTAGTATATGTTGAGATGGGAATCAGAAAGAAAGGTATGGACAAGATAAGCGGTATCTCATGTAACTGCAACAGAGCTGCAACTGTAATGGTAATAGCTATTACTACGGTCACAGTCGTTATGGTCTTTGTACTACGAGTCTGAATATTACTCAACAATATTAGTAATGCTCTTGTTTGATATAAACAACATGTTAACAGTATTGCTTAAGGTGTTGAGGTTTTATGGCTTGAAATTTACTGTGTAGAATTTTTTGTTTACTAAATTTTTCTTGGTTTCAGACATTTGATAGTGTCAATCTTACAGTACTCGAATCTTTAGTAGTTTGTAGGTCTGAATTATTTTCAATTCAGGTTTGTTAATTGAAAAATCTACCAATTCCTTTTATAGTCTCAGGCAATACCATTCACAAGGCTTTATGAGGTAAACAATATGAATGATAATCTAATACTTCCTATCATTTTTATTCTCGTAGTGTTTGCCTCGATAGGAATTATTGTATATTTTTTTGAGACTCAAAATGACAAATTGTATCAACTTACCATTGACCGGAGAAATACGGATTTAGATAACCTGGCAACTATTTTGGGTGACCGGCTAAACAACACATTTGATATCATATCTAGTACTAGCAGTTTACCAACAATAATGGTTCCACCAAAAATAAATCTAATCAATAAAAAATTACATGGAATTTCCCAAAATGATGACATGCCAAGACGAACAGTGGCCATGGACATCCTACGAAATGTGAAAGATGTTGAGACTGTCAGATTTCTTTTGCCAAATGGTGATATGTACATGCTAGAACCATATTCTAACCAGATAAATCTCAAGCAAGACAACTTTGCTTCTTTTAATTATTATAAAGAAGCTATAATCACACAAAAACCGTATCTTAGCGAGGTATATCAATCCCAGTCTGCCGGTCATAATACCACGGTAATTTCTGCGCCAGTTTTTTCGGAAAATGGAACATTACTTGGAGTTTGGGGAGGTGCAATAAAATTACAATTTATTCATGATTACATATCTACACACTATCTGGGTAAGACAGCACTTGTGGCAGTCTTGGACCAGTATGGAGATGTGGTTACGGATACAAATCATGAAATGTTGAAAAATATTACATTAGAAGACCTAGACATTTCCAGAAAAGCATTAAACGGAGAAACAGGAAGCAAATTTGAAACCATTGAGAATAAAAAGATGTTTGTCTCATATCATCCAATCAAGACACCTTCTTCCACATGGGCCATGGTAGCAGTAAGACCTTATGATGAATCATTTGTGGAATATGAGGCAGCTCAAAATGAACTATATTTGATGATTGTAGGAGTAGTGACATTTGTTACAATCTTTGGTTTGTATGCAAGAAAGACATTTCATTCTTCCAAGAAATTAATAATTGAATTAGAGAAAAGCCAAGCAAAACTAAAAGAGCAGTATGAAGATGTAGTAAGATTAAGCGAAAAAGTAACAGCGTCTGAACAAAAATACAGAAACTTGTATGAAAAGTCTCCTGATCTTTTACGTTCAATAGATCTTAACGGGATCATCACAGATTGTAATGATGCTTATGCAAAAAGTCTTGGATACTCAAGAAATGAAGCCATAGGAATGTCAATTCTAGATCATACTGCAGAAGATAGTCTGACTGAAATGTCTTCACAATTCAAAGAATGGAAGACTAGTGGAAATATAATAAACAAAGACATATGGCTAAAAAGAAAAAATGGTACTACTTTCCCAGCATTACTTAGTGGTACCAACATTAATGATTCTGTTGACAAAGTGATAGGGAGAACTGTTTCCTTAAGAGACATGACTGAGATTTATAATATCCAAAAAACACTAGAAGCAAACAATCAGAGATTGCAAGAACAATACCAAGAAATGATTGAACTGGTTAAGAAACTAGAAGATCTAAATGAAAAGCTAAGAAAGGAAAAAGAACAGTCTGCCAAACTTGCCATAATTGGAGAAAGAATGTCCCAGATAAACCACAATTTACGGAATCCATTGAATGTCATAATGGGGAACGCTGAACTTATGAATATGCGATCAACAGAATCTGGAGACGAGAATGTAATTGAAAAAAGTAAAAGTATCATGATTGCGGCAGATTCCATGCTTGTTCAGATAGAAGAGCTGATGAGTTTTATTCGAGGTGAGACACTGGAATTAGAGAACAAACCACTGAACCAGATTTTAGGCAATGCTGTAAATCTTGTCAAAATACCACAAACTCTATCTATCCAATTACCGGAACGAGACATTGTTTGCAAGTGTGATCCTAACAAACTTCAAGTAGTATTCATGAATCTGTTTGCCAATGCTGTAGAGGTGATTGGAAATAATGGAAAAATAACGATAAGAAGTAGAGAGACAGAAAATGAAGCGATCATAGAAGTTGAAGATTCTGGTCCAGGCATACCGTATGAAATTCTGCCCAAGATCTTTGATCCTTTATTTACAACCAAAAAAAGTGGCACCGGATTGGGATTACCATATTGTAAAAATATAATTGAACAGCATGGTGGAACAATATCTGTCAGCACAAACCCTACCGTGTTTACGATAGTATTGCCAAGATGATCATCAAATACCATTTGATAAAAAAAGACAACGACAGTTACAGTAGCGGTAGTTTACCTGTCCTAATTTTTGTACTAGTCAGATTCTCACAGGTCTGAACTCGCAGAGGAAAATTGAATTTTATTCAATTTCTAACCAATTAAAATAAGATCGCTCATAATGTCTATGATGACGCTGTAAAGTTATTAGGTTGATAATGAAACATTCTCAAAACGCATAAACCGGCAAGAAAACAGTATCATTACAGTGTGAATGACCCTAGTACTTATTAATTGGAAAAGCGACACAGAAACGATAGAATAATGAGAAGACATGGATTTGTTGAGAAGGATATAGATCCCAAGGACGTTTATTCACATGTTAAAGATCTCTTACAGTCTCAAGGGTTCAAGATTGTGGTTGATGATTCAAAGGATGGACTACTGGATCTACATGCCAGAAAGTCAAATACTGAAAGAATAATCACGGGAAGAGTTAGAGATGTTGATGTCATCATAGCTGGCACAAAAGGAAAGTTCGAAGTTCAACTGCATGCTGGGATCTGGGGACGTGATCTGGCCATTCCTGCCATAGAGGGACTTGCTACACTGGGTATAGCCACTGCAGCTGACTTGCATTCTGCTCATAAGTTTGAAGAGAAGATCTGGGAGCAGATAGTTACCAAGATAGATCCTTCATTGAAAATTTGTAACTTAGATGGATTACTCTTCAAATCAGATGAGGATCTAAATCAACATAACCAACAAATGCACCAACCGCAGGCCCAAGGTTCTATGATGTCTCAGATGCTCATGATGGGATTACTCGGCGGAGGAGGAATGGGTATGGGTTATGGTGGCATGGGTATGGGTTATGGCGGCATGGGCGGAATGGGCATGGGCGGTTTGTGGATTTGAGTCTTACAGGACTCATACTTGTAAGAATTTGAGTCCAGATCATTTCTTAGCCATTCTATCTGTTTTGTGAAACATTCCCTTCTGTCTTAGCATACCTCTCATTGAACCAATGACAAATGTTGGAAATGTACAAACATTGATGGCGATAAGATGTACTGCATCCTGTATCTGAAATGAGTTCCAAGCAGATCAGTTGACACTAGATTATTGATTACATATATCGTGGGACTAAAGGCTTGAATCGCAGCAGATGATACAAAAAATAATCTTGATTCTATTGGCAGTGTGTTATCACTAACTAGTCTAAGCAAATCTGCTACAATCAAGGCAGAGATTAGAAGAAATTTAGCATATGCTAGCTTGGAGTTTGCAGCTACTCTAAATGGTATTACTACTCATTTTGTGTTAATTTTCTGCGACAAAATGTCAAATCCAAACCCCTAGGGCTTAAGACATATGGCATTATTAAAACAGAAGAAGATAGAGTTTGTAATTTTAGCATGTGTTAGATCAGTATTTTGTAGATTCGCGTCTCGGAAATCCGTATTAAAGAGTATGGCATTACTTAGGATTGCATTGGTTAGATCACTTTTTTCAAATTTAGCGCTGTCTAATTCTGCATAGTTAAAATTGGAATCAACCAATATTGATCCAGTGAAATCAGCTCCGTTGCTATTTGAGTATGACAAGTTGGCAGCAGTAAGATCAGCATACGATAGATTCGATTGAGTCAAATTTGCATTAAAAAAGTTAATGCCTCCCAGAATAGATTTGGAAAAGTCTACATTTCCTGCATTTGCATTAAAAAAGTTAGTATTGTATAACTTGGCTTTATGTAAATTAGATCCGGTAAGAATTACATAGCTTAGGTTTGCACTGGAAAGATCCGCTCCATGTAAATTGTCACCTTTCATGTATGCATATGAAAGATCGGTAAATGGCATAGAAATGTTTGAAAGATTCAGATTCTCTAGATTCGCTCCTGCTAATGAAGATTGATAAAAATTCGCTCCTGTGAGCTTTGCATGCATCAGATTTACCCCATACAATTTTGCATAAGCGAGATTCGCTCCAGACAGATTTGCCCCACTTAGGTTTGCTCCAGAGAGATTAACTCCTCTAAGACTTGCACCTTGTAAATTAGCGTTGGAAAGATCAGTATAGGATAGATCTGAGTTGTCTAATTTTACACCCGATAGATTCCGCCCTACAAAGGAACAATCGTGCCAATTGATTCCTTGCTGTGGAAATATGTAACAATTTGTAGGCAAATTATTTGCAGCATAAGCCGACCCTGGGTGAACAGGAAAATTGGCAAGAACGGCTAAAATCAGAATTTCTGTAATGAGCACTGATTTTATTATCACACATTCAACGCTGTTTTTTTTATTTTAATAACAGAGGGAAAAATTAGTTAATCCATTACTGAAATTACTTGTTTCTTTCCTAGTGATCGTGATGATCTTCCTGACTATTTGATTTCTGCTGTTGTTTCTGTTCTTCCTGCTGCTGAACCTGTTGTTCTTGCACCTGTTGTTGCTGCTGAACCTGTTGTTCTTGCACCTGTTGTTCTTGCACCTGTTGTTCTTGCACCTGTTGTTGCTGCTGAACCTGTTGTTCTTGCACCTGCTGTTGCTGCTGAACCTGTTGTTCTTGCACCTGTTGTTCTTGCACCTGTTGTTCTTGCACCTGTTGTTGCTGCTGAACCTGTTGTTGTTGCTGAACCTGTTGTTGCTGTTGAACCTGTTGTTGCTGTTGAACCTGTTGTTGCTGTTGAACCTGCTGTTGCTGTTGAACCTGCTGTTGCTGTTGAACCTGCTGTTGCTGTTGAACCTGTTGTTGCTGTTGAACCTGTTGTTGCTGTTGAACCTGTTGTTGCTGTTGAACCTGTTGTTGCTGTTGAACCTGTTGTTGAATCTGTTGCTGAACCTGCTGTTGCTGTTGAATCTGTTGCTGAACCTGCTGTTGCTGTTGAATCTGTTGCTGGTTTTGTTGCTGGTTTTGTTGCTGGTTTTGTTGCTGGTTTTGTTGCTGGTTTTGTTGCTGGTTTTGTTGCTGGTTTTGTTGCTGGTTTTGTTGTTCTATCTGGGCTTCTGCATTAGAAAATGTAAGTTCAAAACCTATTAGCAGAACTACTATTGCAAATAATATTGACATTCCTAGCCTTTTTACCATAAGTATCAATGCCTGCTACTACAGATAATCAGGGCGGAAAAAACGAGTCAAACATAGTTCCATTTTGGATCTTTATTCTAAAAAATTAGGGAAAGGAGTTTTGTAGCGAGTTTTACAGAACTTGGTTTTGAATAGAAGGCTTTTGAAAATCATGATTATGATTTCAGCTATTTTTAATCAGTAGAGAGATGTAATGTTTTTCCAAAACAAATCTGGTTACTAAAGTGCGGGCATTTTGGTATGTTGGAGTGGATCCTGAAATATACTGACATTTTTGACTCCTAATACTGTTCAAGTGTTACAAAGCCTTTCAGCCTAGTTTTTAAATTTCTCAAAAGTAAATTCCAGATTTACTTCTCCGAGATGTCTTTGAGTGTAATATAACCGTCCTTCGTAATTACGTGCATTGCATTCCTTGTAAAATATTTCCTCCTGACAATTCTCCCTATGAAAATCGAAGAACGGGTATGAAAAAAGAGTTTGTCATGCATAGTTACTAAATCTCTTATATGTCAAAAAAGCAGCAAAAGTTACCGTTCTTTAATATGACAATTATAATGAATCCATGAAATCCACAAAGTCCTTCATGTGTACTTCCTTTGTTTTTTCCCACACTTTTTTGATCTTTGGTATGGTCATCATTGTTTTTGTTAGTTCTTGCCATCGTGACCAAAGCCCAGGTTCTATCGTCTTTGTTTTGTTCATGAGATACAGAAATTCAAATAAATCAAGAAATGCCACTGCTATGTAATACTCGTCAGGATTATCTACTACAGAAAAGCGGTCTGCAAACACACGACTTTCTTTTGCCATTTTGGTAAATGTCTCGGTTTTTTCAAGGTTAAGTCGTGCCTCAACTATCTTTGCATAGGTCTGCTGTTGAGTCTGAATACGCATTTCTTTTTTTACTGTTGAAAACTGCCATAAAGAGATGGCCAGTATGGATGTAAGGATGCCAACAATAACGATTTCTAAATAATCCATATGGTAGTCGAATTAAGGGTTAATTATTCCTCTACCGACAATTTTACCTTCCTTTAACATTGTTAATGCTTCTGTAGCTTGGTCAAGCTTGAATCTATTTGAAACCACTGGCTTGATTATTCCCCTTCTGGCAAGAGAGACCAACTCAATCATATCAGTCAACGAGCCCGTGTAGGAACCAATTATTTTGTATGCTCTTGTTGGCATCGTAACCAGATTTAATTGCAAAGAGCCACCAAAGAGTCCTACAAGTACAACTCTAGCTCTTCTTCGAAGTATTTGCATATCAGTCTCGACTGTTTTGCTAGCGTTAACAAAATCTATGATGGCATCAACTCCAAGGTTGTTTGTCAAATCCATTATGGATTTTGTCACATCCTGATTTTTTGAATTTATTGTAAAATCTGCACCATTTTGTTTTGCGACTTTTAATTTTTCATCATCAATATCCATTGAAATTATTCTTGCACCTGTTACTGCCTTTGCAAGCTGAATTGCCATCAAACCCAGACCTCCAGCCCCAACAATAACGACATTATCTGCAGGCCTTAGATGCGTATTTTTTACAGCGCCGTAGGCAGTAAGTGCAGCACATGATAACGTTGCACTAGTGTCCGTATCCATGTCACCGAGTTTTATAAGATACTTGTAACTTGGAACAAGCAAATATTCAGCATAACCACCGTCATGGTATACTCCCAAAGATCGTGGCTTGTCACAAAGATTCTCCTCTCCGACTCTACAGGCAGGGCAGAGACCTTCTCCAATCCATGGGAAAACAAGAACCTTCTCATCTTTAGTGAACCCCTCTACCTCCTCGCCCACACTGTCAATTATTCCTGCCACTTCATGACCTGGAGTTAATGGGTATTTTACACCTCGATCAGTTGTTTTCATGAATGAGCCTGCAGGTCCGTCATATCCGCCTTCCCAGAGATGGATATCACTATGGCAGACACCAGCTGATTGAACTTTAATCAAAACTTGCGCGCCTCTTGGCTTTGGAGTCTCAAGTGTCTGTATTTCCAATGGTTCTTTTACTCTGACAATTCTTGCCGCCTTCATGCTATTGATTGATTATCTTACTATATAAGGCTAGTAATCAACAAGACCGGTAATCAACTACGCTGGAAGATTTTTACATGATGTTATATGTCGGAGCCTAATACTTTACATATGAAAAAAAGCGGCAAGAACAACATTGAGGTAAAAGATCGAAAAAGAATACTTGTCTTAGGCGGAGGATTTGCAGGAATCGAGGTTTTAAGAAGATTGGAAAACAAGTTTGAAAATGATTTTACTGTAGATCTAACCATGGTAAGCAAGAATAACTTCTTTCTCTTCACTCCTATGTTACCGGAGGTGGCTTCGGGAATGATAGAAACCAGGCACATTGTAACGCCGGTAAGAGCATTTTGCAAAAGGGCTAGATTTTACGAGGCAACAGTTAGATCTATTGATTTTCAAAAAAGGCAGGTTACTATATCAAATGTAATAGGCAACGGAAATGATCTGGCAAATTGGCATGATCACACCTTGGATTATGACTATCTGATACTGTCTCTTGGCGGGGAAACTAATTTCTTTGGCATGGAAGATGTCAAAAAATGCTCTTATACCATGAAAAGTCTTGGTGATGCAATTGTTCTGCGTAACCACGCTATTGACATGTTAGAGCAAGCCAGTATCGAACAAGACGGAGAACTAAGAAAGAGCCTGATGACATTTGTTGTTGTCGGAGGGGGATTTGCAGGTGTAGAGACTATAGGCGAATTGAATGCACTGGTCAGGGATGCCGCCAGAGGCTTTTACCATGATATTGACATCCAAGACATACGAGTGGTTCTTGTGAATGCCACGGATAAAATATTGCCTGAAGTAAGCGAGGATCTTTCAAAATTTGCTGCACAAAAGCTGAAAGAATCTGGAATAGAAATCATACTAAAAAATCCAGTTAGTTCGGCAACTGCATCCACTGTGAAACTACAGGATGGTACCGTTATAGAGACCAATACGCTAGTATGGGCTGGGGGTGTGACCCCGGAAAAGATTGTCAAAGAATTACAATGCGAGCATGACAGAGGTGGGCGTATCATAGTTGACGGATACCTTGAAGTCAAAGGTTTTGACGGAATATACGCACTTGGAGACTGCGCATCTATAACTGACAAGAATACTGGAAGGCCGTATCCTCCCACTGCGCAAAACGCGGTAGAACAGGCAAAAGTTGTGGCAAGCAATCTGATATCAACAATAAGGGGAGGAAACAAAATTATCTTCAATTACAAGTCAAGAGGAATAATGGCTCAGATCGGAAAAAGAAGTGGTGTAGGCATACTATTTGGTATGAAGACTCATGGTCTGCTTGCATGGATGATCTGGAGAACGTACTATCTTAGTCATCTGCCCACTCTGGAAAAGAAATTAAGAGTATTAACAGATTGGTCCATAGACCTGTTTTTCAAACCAGATATTACTCGATTGAAAACCTTTACCGAAGCTCAAGATATTCAAACAAAGGTTTTTTCAGATACTGTGAATCTGGCACCAACACGTGAAACTAAAAGCGAGACAACTTGAAATACAATAAACGAGATTATGCCAAAAGAAAAAGATACTGATCTTGAAACTGTTCTTGTATTGCACGGGGCGGTTCACTTTGGTGCATATGAGTGCAGGGGTTTTTTCAAGGTATTTGGTAAACACAATATAAAATTTGAATAAAAAACAGGGATAGATAAAAAAGGAAATTCAGGTTTTCACCTAGACAAACATGTTTTCTATCATAAAGGCTGTACTAGCTACCGCAACAACAGCCAAAACATGCACCGCCAAAATGATTCTTACTTTATTCATTACTTTTGTTTCACCTCAAACCTATGAATATCAAATTTTGTATATTACACTTGAGGGGCGCTTACCTAAACGTCATAATTATTTTGTGTATATTTCAGTAAAGAATATTCAGATTCATTAGTTGGTTGTACCTCGATTAGGATGTGCAATAATCTTGTTTTCCTGTTATGGATCTGAAATGAAACAAAATGAACATAAAACAACTGGTAGGAGTTGTGGTTTTTGTACTAGTCTTCGGCGTTGCCAGTAATGCATTGGTAAATCATGTTTTTACAGATTCCATAAAATTTAATGAAGGAATGACAGGTATGGACAAAACAAAATTACAGCAACAAAATACTGCACCGGACAAACCAGAAGGAAAAAGTGACAAGGCTGATACCGTCAAGGTACAAAGTAAATTGGAAAATACTTGGACGATTCTGGTATATTTCTATTTTTATTATTTTTTAATAGGATTTCTATTTCCTTTTCACTATTGCCAAAAAGAATAATGCGAGGATGACAAACCCAGTTGATGATAGCATGACATCTATACCTGTTGAGATATCCAGGTTGGGAAGAAAAATATCCAGTCTTGGCAGTAATGCTCTGAATGCATAAATCCCAAAGGCAGCACTAACAAAAAGAAGTCTTGTCAATTTGGTACGCCTGTATGCAAACAATGACACTACAAGCAAAAATGCAGCAAATATTCCAGTTGCAAAATCCAGGGATTCTGGAAGATCTGGCACTTCTCCCCCAAGTTCTCTGATACCGTTGGTTACAAAAAAGACGTGTTCCATCATCATTCTTTCTTTTCCTCTGTCTTGGATGAGATCTGCAAGAAGAGATCTGCAAATCTACTCAACATCTTATCCCAAACATTTGGATGATAAGTCTTAAGGGCAGCAGATATACTTTGCATGTTTACTATGGCATATCTTACCGTCCTGCCCTCTTTTATGGAACTGACCAGGCCGGCCTCTTCAAGTCTTGCCATGTGCCAGCTTATGGTGGGTGCGGAAAAACCCTTGAAATTTATGATATCGCTTTGTGTAGATCGTGGATGCTCCATCAAATATGTGAGAATATCCATGGCCGTTTCTTGTCTCAAAAAGGCAAGTATGTTATGTTCTGCTTCCAGTACTTCAACTGCGTAATAATGTCTGTAGATGTTAATTCTCCTGGATTTTACTTTACCAGATCTTTCCAAAATGTCTAAATGATGTTGAGTTGCGCCCATGCCTGTCTCTAATTCTCTTGTAATCATTCGAAGATGTGCACCCGGATTTTTTTTAATGTAATCGTATATGCGTGTTCTATTTTCAGAGTCATCCTCATTTTTGTCATTTCGCAACAGTCTTCTCCTTCTACCACTGGAAGTTTTCTATAATAAAGAGTAATGATACTATAGGTGCAACCAGCTAAGTGTTGATACTACAATGTCCAGTTTCAGGCTTGTAAACTTGATGAAGGTTAGTCAGTCGTTCCTCAATTATAATATACAAAAATGTGATTATCATACTTGATGAAACAACACAACATAAAAAACAAGAAAACACTCTTGGCAATTCCACTGATGGCAATTGCAGTAATGGCCGTTGGATTTGGAATAACAAGTAACGCATTTGCTCAACCAGTAGCATCAACTACAGTTGACCAGCCAGACGGTCCAAACGACACGGGCAATACCCAATCAGGTGATCAAACCGGTTCTGATGCAGCTGAGAAGCAAGGTGTAGAAAGTCCAGAGTCATCTGCCGGTGCAGCTGACAAGGACAACTTGCAGCAATAAAACATTGAATCTAGGGCAGAAAACTTGCTCTAATTCCCTCTTTTTTCTAGTTTTTTCAATTTCAAATTAGTATGATGAGTATGAGACACAAAATGAATTTTATGCAACTACAACTCATCTGCATGTAATTTACCTTTATCCAAATTCGCTATACGTCACGATATGTGCAAATTATGACAAAAATATCATTACACTTCTTCGTGGCCATAACTATCCTGATTTAAAAATAAGAAATGGATTTGATTGGAAATTTGATAACTCACAATTGGAATATGACGAATTATGTAAAAACTGGAAGTTTGATAAAATAAACAAGGGATTCTGCCCAACGCTCATGTAGTTTAGTTCCCTCACCTTCAAATTTATTGTTTCAAGAAAATACCAATCATTCAGTTTGAGGTGTCAGTTACATCCGCTAATTTGCCAGTGTCAAGAATCCATTCGCCATCTGTCATCTTAACAGAACATGAAAAACTGGAATCTCAGTGCCAGATGACAAACTAATGGAACAGGCGTGTTACTTTATTGCGTGCACTTGATACAGATATGATATGGCAGCCTGGAACTCCTGCGGGCTTGTACTGCCGTCTGCAACCCATTTGGCAGTTTTAGCTACCCAGCTTGGTATGTAAGTAGTATCATTAATGTTCATAGATTTCAGTAATTCAGAATCTGTGATTGGGTGTGACGAGTATCCTCCCCAGTCTTTGATTGCAGAAAGTATGCCACTTGAACTGGCTTGTTGCGGTGTAATTGCATTTTGTGGTGTTGTAATTGTTGTGGGTATTGATTGTGGTGTTATAGATTGGAGTGCTGACGGTATGGTAGGTGAAGCAGTATTGTTTGCCACTGCCTGCCATGCATCAAGAACGTACGTGTCAGAGCTGTACAGGTTGGATGACCAAGACCTGATGACAATGTCTGACTTTGCCATGGGATTTGCAAATGTCATGGTATAATCAAGCTCAAGCTTGTCTCCACTTGGTGTTGTGGATACAGTTACATTCCCAAAGTAGTGGTGCGGGTCTGATATGGAAAGTGGCTGGTTCTTGTCCCATGATATCACGGTATCGCTGTTCTGGAGCTCCCTTGCATTGTCACGGAGATTTGTAAATATGGCTACGTGCTGGACATCGGATGTACCCTGACTTCCGTAAAGTAGCATCTTTAGTACAAATGGCTTTCCTGTATGTAACGTGACGGTAGTTCCAGTATTGATATGGCCGTTCAGCTTGAAACCAGTTCCGTTTATTGATAGTGGGGTTTCAGATGCGGAAAATCCTGTTGTAAATGACGGTGGTGCACCTGGTGCACTGCCGCCATGACTTCCACTAGGTGTAGTATAGACTGAAAAAGTAGTAAAGTGGAGGGTCCAGACATGCAGATCAGTGCCTACATCAATTTTACATTCTGTCGCACCAGGTGGAATTCCTGTGGCAGCATCCACACTACAAACTTGTATGATCTCTGTAAATGGTCCTCCGTAGGTAAAGCCAACTTTCTTTCCTGCATTTCCTGCAAAAACTAGTTCTGCTGCTTTACTAAGTGTCAATTGTGTTGAACCCAGACCCACCTGTATGCTTATTGCAGGCAACGATCCTTGAGGCAAAGATGGCACAGAACTGACTGTTGCAGCATGGACAGTACCTGACCATGATCTAGAGCCATTTATCGTAATATTTTTTGGGAAAGTGATCTGAAAATTTCCAGTTGTCGTATTGGCGTTAATACCTAGAGCATTGCTTAAAGTGACTGAATTTCCTGTAGATTTCTTAACTAATATGTTGGAATAATTTATTGTCATATCAGTAACTGTTGAAGGAATTTTTATCGTGGATAAATCCGCATTGGCATTAGCCACTATTAATTGTGGAGTGGCTGAGTTGACTGTTATAGTTGTCACAGAATTACCCACAAGAACTTGGTTCTGGCTTGCTTGGACATGTCGTAGTACTCTGTTGTTGCCCGAGTCTGCTACCCACAGATTGCCTGACTTGTCAAAGGCAATACCGTTTACGTCATTAAGTGAACTTGCAGACGGATTGCTAAAACCATTGTTGATGCCATTTGATGTAAAATTTGCCTGACCTAGGACAAGTGACGCAGACGTGCCATTTGAGAAAGGATATTTGTATTCCAGAATACGATTATTCCCGTCATCTGCTACCCATAGATTGCCTGAAGAATCAAACGCAATGTTGGCAGGATTATTGAGCATGCTAGTAGACGTACCTGCAGTCCCTGTGGTAAAAGAGGTCTGACCTATGACTAGGTTTGCAGCCGTGTTGTTCACAAAGGGTGGTGAATATCGAAGTATTCGGTTGTTATTTTGATCTGAAACCCATAGATTGCCTGACGAGTCAAAGATGACACTTATTGGATTATTCAGTGCTGTGGTATTAGTTCCAGGTGATGCCTGAGTAAAAGAAGAGTGCCCAAGAACTAGAGAGGCTGCCTGCCCCTTTGTAAATGGCGGAGTATATTCTAGTATGCGGTTGTTGCCTTGATCTGAAACCCACAAGTTTCCAGACGAGTCAAAGGCAAGTGCATCCGGTGTATTGATTGTTGTTGTGTTTGTGCCAGTTCCACCCGTTGTAAAAGAAGACTGTCCAAGTACAAGAGAGCTTGCTTGACCTGCTGTAAATGGCGGGGCATATTCAAGAATACGACTGTTATCCTCATCTGCCACCCACAAGTTTCCAGACGAGTCAAATGTAAGAGCGGATGCTGCTCGGAGTGTCGTTGCAGTTGTACTAAATCCGCCCGCCGTAAAAGATGATTGACCCAGTACAGTTGTGGCATTTGGGCGGTTAATGCCAAAACTTGATGAAGAATAGTTGAGAACTCTATTGTTACCACTATCGGCAACCCAGAGATTTCCAGCAGAGTCAAATGCAAGGCCAATTGGATTGTTGAAGGAGCTTGAGTTTATCGGAGTATTTGTCATCGTAGTAAAAGAGGACTGACCTACTACAAGCGATGAGTTTTGATTTGTCATAAATGCCTCTGAAGGGTGGAATTGCAAGAAAACTAGTGCCATAATTGAGGCTTGAATGATAACAATCCGATAGTTGTCATGCATGGGATTAATTGATGCTCCTCCGTGTATTTTCCATTGGTATGGTATGATCTTGATACCGAGTAATAACTTTATGACAATCTTTGCATACTATCATTATTTCATCATTACATTCTTTTAGACACTGGCAAGTTGGAGGGAGAAATGGACTTTTGAAAGTGAGTGTTAAGAAACGGGCAAAATTTTGATTTGAAAAAGTGGATTGTTAAAATACGGTTGAAACCTTCGCAACAAGTCTATTACTATGAAAAAACAAGTTGTTTCATGGGCAATTTCTATTTAGACATAGAAACCACTGGTGTTGATCCTAGAAAGGATAAGATCATAACAATTCAATTTGTGGAATTGGAGAGAAATACGGGAAAACAGATTGGAGAACTTAGGATCCTAAAAGAATGGGAATCAGATGAAAAAGAAATCTTGAAACAATTCATCATACAGTCTAGCATAACAAGTTCTAATCCTTGGGTGTTTGTACCAGTAGGATATAATCTGAACTTTGAACATAATTTTCTATATACTAGATGCCAAGCAAACGGAATAGAACCATTTGATATACTTAACAAGCCATTCATAGACTTGAGACCGTTTGGAATTATAATGAATAGCGGAGAGTTCAAAGGTTCAGGGCTTGATAGAATTACGGGTAAACCTCACAGTGGTGCAATAATACCTCAATGGTATGCAGAGAAAAAATTTCAGGATATTGAAAACTATGTAAGAAATGAAGCATCAGAATTTGTTACATTTAGTTCATGGCTTTATAGGGAATTGCCAAACATGCTTGAAAAATTTAAAACTGAAAATCATACATCATAACAGATTGGAAAAATGTTGCATAAGTGCGGTTGTCGGTTTGCAGTTCCGAACGGGTCCAAGTCCATGCCAAAAATCAAGTTTTTAGTGGATGTTTCCAATTTTATAATTCAAAATAGTAATTCAAAATGATAAACCTTTTGTAATATCTTGTAGTAAAAGTTCTTTAGCATACGTGACATATGCTAAAAGAGATTGAAGGTTTACATGGATACTTCTGTCATAATTTCACTTGCTGATCCTTCGGATGTGTTCCATGATCAATCCGTGATTTTTGTTGATACTCTGGCCAAGCACAGAGTTGAATGCAATACCAGCAGCCCACTTGTAGTTGAACTAGGAAAACTAGTCGAAGCCAAGGGAACAAAAAGATGTCTAGATGTAATCCATTCCATGGAAGAATCTGGAATTTATCTCAAAAACACAGACATCAAACAAGTCTGGAAAATATCCCAGGCTTACCTTGAGGAGGGAGTGCTAACAAAAAGACACCGTCTTGACCTGCTCCATTATGCAGCCACATCATTGCTTGTCTGTACACATCTGGCATCATGGAACAGCAAGCAATTCAACTACAAGGTAGCGATGAAGGTAAGCAAAGTAAATGCAAAACAAGGGCTGTCAAACTTAATAGCATGCAAGCCTGACTATATTATGAGGCAAGAAAACCTTGGCTAAGAAACATGACAACCTCAAGATGCTAAACCAAATACGCAAAGAACTATCGCTAGAGCTGGAAAAAATGATGCCGGAGCAGCGTGAAGAGTTCTTCAAGGGAGCGGAGAATGTTTATGATGGCCTCAATAAGATGGCCAAGGCCAGGCAAGCCATCACAAGATAATTTTAGTAAAAAAGCATTCTGTTAGGTTACTGGTGTAATTGCCATACCTCAGAATATTTTGAATAGATGTCAGACACCGGGAGATTTGCAAATTATAGGATTGGCATTTTTTGTTGTCGGTGCAGGTCTTGCAATTTACGTTAGCTGTAACAAAGTATTCATCATAATGAATTTTTGGTGATACTATTACAGAGGGTGTTTACACTAAACTCAGTGACTCTGAGCCTGACCTTACTGTGATCTCATAATTCATGATATACGTCATTTGTTTATCTTATTTTTAAAACTTACTTCACATGGTATTTTCCGCTTTGGAAAATAATACAAGATTCTGGTGAGTGTACCGCAAACCTGCAAGATATGACTCTAAACCAAATTACCATATGTCTATCGAAAATGTAGATTAAACTGACCATGCACAACTTATTGACTAAAAATTTCATGTGATTTTTCTACAATACTAGAATTGATATAACAAAGCTAAAACCAATTACAAAATCACGTATCATATTACAAAATAATGCATAATAGTGGCGGATTAGGGAGTCCGCGCATTTAGCGATATAGTTTTTTGACTCCGTTTTAAGAGAAATTAAGTAAAAAAGGCAAGTCTTAAACCTGAATTACAATGCGGTTGCCGGTTTGCAGTTCCGAACGGGTTCAAGTCCATGTTAAAAATTCGATGTTGATGGGTCATTTTCATTTTTACAGTCATATTAGTGATTCAAATTGATATACTTTTTGGTGTGATTAATTTTATTGGTTTAGGATAAACAAATGGAGATGAAATTGTAAGGATAATAAAGAAAACTATATGATTACAAAAGCCAAAGAGAGATCGTCTTGACAAGAAAAAACATAACGCTAGAGCCTCCATTTCGATTCATAGATTCAACTGATGCAGCAAAAACATTTGTAAATGAACTTACTCCGATCAATAATGTAAACCTGGCTAATATATTGTCAGAAAATACTGGATGTAGATATGTCATAGTGTATGAATTCAATGAAGAGATTTTGGCATTTGTTGTCCTGTGGGACCATGGCGCACACTTTGAGATGGAATTAGTGGAAGCAATAGGGCATTTCAAACCGATATCAAAGGGGGTGCGGCATTGTTGTTATTGACCGAGGACTTGTCTAAAAGATTAAACTATGATAAGATTGTGCTTTATTCAGTTCAAAATAGAATATCCTACTATCAGAATCATAAATATGAATTGACCTGTGAAACAGTAGAAGATCCTGTCTACGGCACCTTGATAAAGATGATAAAATATCTCTAAGCTGCTATTTTGTTTGGTTTTTTACTTTTCATGTCGTGTGGTGATTTTTTTAGAAACCCTTTGATGTCCCCTTTGATCATTGCAGGAGGATCTTTTGGTAATGCTCGTAGTCTCTTGATCTCATTTGTCATCTCTGGGATCTCTCTTAATCTAGTCTCTATAAACTCGGAATAATTCATCTCATGTTTCATAGCAAGTAAGCCTATTGCACCATCTAATTCGCTGGATATGGAGATGGCACGTTTCTGTTTTGTCATACTATGGTATAACCAAGGTATGATATAAGGTCGATCCTCTCGGTATTTCTTAAAACATCAAGTTATCTGCTGTAATTGATGTCCCAAGATTCTAAATGCCTTGATTTTTTCCATAAATTCAGAATATTATCAGTATTGCATATTGCAACAATGTTTCACATTATCTGCTATCAGCGTTATTTTGTTATCTGATGTCTCTGCTCCATACCCGTCATGATCCTAGTCTCTTAGTTAGGGGGTGAACTAATTTCAGGATAATAGATTTTTTTCAAATGACCCCCAAACTTAATTTACAGCTGTGTAGGCCATTCAAAAAAATTGACCTACCAAAGAACAGGTTAATTTTACGGAAAAACTATGCCAGATTTATGAGCCAAATCAAAGATGATAGTCATACTCAGAACCGTCATAACACACTGGTCTACAGACTTGTAGAGCTTATTGCGACACACCCAAGAATAAGTCATAACGAGCTTAAGAAAATAGTTAAGGACAAAGAGCATCTTACAACAACAAAAACTTATGACAAAACAATCAAAGAACTACTAAAAGATGAAATTATTGAACGCAAAAGAGGAAAAGGAAAAAGAGTACACTTACGTATACGATCAGTTTGAGGATAAAATACTAAAATATGATAAAAAGTTTGACAAAGAAATTTCTGAGGTAAAGAGACTCATTCACAAAATAGAGATGGATTTCCCAGATTACGATGATTATACAACACAAAATGCATTTGATGCTTTAGACAGCATAAAATCGAGATGTCGGGATGTGATGTATCGTCATAAAAATCAAGATAATGTGAATCTACACTTGGAAGATTCACTAGTTGATGATATAAAATATTACATGAAAGAAAAAAGTGATGAAACAATTCAGGAACGGTATAAAGATGCACAAGTTGTCCATGCTGAGATTAAAAAATCACGTAAAGAGACATCTAATATTATAACAAAACTACTCCAAACTAAATCATCGCAAAAGACAAAACTAATTGAAAAACTAATTGAAAATTCAAAAATATGGAAGCATAACAGAGAAGAATTACTCCATATTGAGAGTATCATTGCTAGACAGGTCTCTTATCTTAAGATAGATCCAAAAGATAGGCCGGGATATGTTGTTGAACCTAAATGATGAGTTTGACATGCCAAAAAGGTAATCACTAATGCTTTTTCAGAAATATGGGTCTAACATTAATCCATTATGATAGATGGGCCCTACGGGACCCAACCTTTGGTTTTGAAAGATAACGAAATATCGGCTGGAAATCCTTTTAAAATAACAATCATAACAAAAATAACACGAGCTACAAAACCTGTGCAATCTGCGGACGTAAGGTTTACCCAGGTGAAGGCATGTACTATGGCGGCCGGCTCATCCACAGTACCTGCCGCGGTATAGCAAAAATCCAGAGGTATAGATTGAATGAGTGATGACATGGAAAATAACAATCATAACAAAAATAACAACCTTAACCCCTTCTCTCCTCAACAACCAGCTCAACCAGCGTACTTCGCAGGCAGAAAGGCAGAGATCGACTATTTTAGAAAGACCGCGATTAACTCAGCCAAATTGAATCCTCCAGCCCCTCTGAATTATGCCATACTGGGAAGTTGGGGACTCGGAAAGACGTCGTTGAACTACGAATTCAGGGATATAGTTCTCGGGGAACTCCAACGCAAGATCAGTTGCGTCTGCATCCAATGTTCCTTATCTCCCCAGACTTGTAAGACCTGGGACTCGTTCACAGTAAACTTTCTATCAAATGTAGGCTCAACATTGAATGCGACCTCTAAGATCAAGGAGAAGATAGGAGCAGAGATAAAAAAGTGGGAACTACAATTCAACGTAGGGTTCTTTGCAGCTCAGAGGAAGACTCAGACCAGCCAACCAGACCTATTAACGGCTTTGAAGAGTCTCTGGCACAAACATTTGGAGCCGGCAGGAACTGAGATTGCTTTTGTTCTTTTGGATGATCTTCATTATTTTCCCATTCGACCAGACGAGTCTGCCTACCTCACCTTGCGGTCTACGTTTCAAGAGCTCGTCAATCAGAAATGCAACTATTCGCTTATCATCACCGCCCATTCCGGTCTTTTTACAGAAATAGCGGACATAGCGGAGCCTATGCTAAGGTTCTTCAAGCCGTTTGAGTTGAAACCATTCACAATAGCAGAGACCAAGGAAGCAGTGCAAATGCGATTGTCAACTGCGGGACGTTCGATGGTCATTGACGATGAAGTATTTGAGGAGGTGACGAATAAGACTGGAGGCCATCCTTATCTCCTAATGTATGTCATGTATGAAATGCTTGAGATTATCGGCTCCGTAGATAGAATTGGGCTTCGTACATTCACCAAGTGCTGGCCTGTAATACAAGAGTCCTTGGGAAAAACAATTTTCAAACAGAAGGTCCAGACGGCATCTGAGAAAGAGAGGAAACTGCTCATAAAGATAGCAAAATTCGGAGAGGAATTCATTTCCCCGAGTGATATCAAAGAGCCAACCGAATTGTTCTCACGACTTGAGAAGAAGGAACTACTGATACGTCACGAGAGAGGGAAATACAGCCTTTTTCATCCGCTGTTTTCAGAATATCTGAAAAAGCAGTAGAATCAAAGATTTCTTCCATTGCATCTGGATACAGGTATCATAATTTTACTAATAAAGTGGGTCCGAAATAAGACCATGATGGCATCCCGTCCCCCTGACTAGCATTCACATTGAAAGTAGACCTAATGGAATCCAACCATTCATCTAGTTCTTTTTTTCAATAACGCAAGTTCAGGTAGTGCAAGGGCAAAATGAATGTGAATACAATCATCTGCCTCATCCTGGCTGCAAAACATCTTGTTGTTTTTAAGATAAACCTCTGCCAGCTTCCCCGACTTGTGATCTCTGAGTACCAATGTTTCCCCAACACTGATTTTTTCAATATATGGTGCATAGTTTTTTAAAAAATTATCTTTTTCCACATTCAACAAGAGAGTTTCATTGACATAATCTACAAGTGTTAATCCCTTTTCTTTTGCTTTGTTTTTTACTTTTTGATATGTTGCTTCTTCTATGGCAACAGTTGGATTGCGTTTCTGCTTGTCTTTCATTGACATGTCTTTGATATGATATAATATTACTAGAATATATGTTTTACATGTTAATAACACGTAGATTAAGAGTTGTTAACCCGTAAACTTTATTATTGACGTATTACATGTTAAGAACATGTTATTTACAAGTTTACAATTTGATTTTGAAAACCCAGAAAGCAAGAGGGTTCAAGGATGCCAGGACCTCAATAAATCAGTCAAATTGGAATCAAGTGTGCTAAAATCAAGGCCAAACCTTTGGAGGGACATGTGAATTGAGTCAAAGACAGGACCTCTCAAGTTACAACATGACGAACAACAAATGTCCAAGATGCAATAAACTTGGCCTCTGTGTTACAGACAATGAGATTTGTTGCAGCAAGTGTGGAATTGTGCTTGGGTCTGATTACCAATTACAAGAGACTACTTCAAGCTCCAAACTAAACTTGTACCAAATTACGGAAGTGGGATGCAAAAAGGTGAATCTTGAATTTGCAAGACACATACATGAAAACAAATCTGATGTATCCCAGATATCAAATGTCTGTGTAAAACTAGATCTTCCAATCTATGCTGCACAAGACATTAACATTGTATATCAAAAACTCTCAAAACACAAGCAGCGAGAAAGAAAGGCATACTCTGATTTGATCAAGCAATATGAAAATGATGGTAAGGATATTTCAGAATTAAAAAGAACCAAGCCAAAGGGATGCACTAAAGCGCACATTGTAGCATTTGCATCACATCTAGCGTGTAGAAAGTATGGCCTCCCAAAATCTGACGCACAAATAATTGAAGCAATCAAAATGAATTTTGGAATGAAACGCACGTTTACTATTTTAAAGACATATTCATTGAACAGAATCACGGCTGAAAGCCTTGGAATTGTATGTGATTATGATAAGAGCAATTACTATGTGCGAATTCTACTAAATAAGATACGCTCCAAAATAGGAGATGGACCTCTTTTTAATAAAATACAACGACAGGCCATTGAGAATTTAACCCACATTACTGACACACGAGAAAATACTAGAGCACAACGAGCCCTAGACCTTGCATTAGAGGGAGCGAAATTAAATGTTCAAGTATGAAGAAGCAATAGCAAATATTTCAAAACTAAAACCATGTCCTGTCAAGGTTACACTACACACTGAAAAGATGCTAAAGGACCTTACAGGTATAGTAAAAACAAATCCTGATCAAATTGAACCAATTGTAGTTGCAATTCTTGGCTCTGAACAATACATTCTAAACGGTGATCTTCGTGTTAAGGCCTTTGAAAATGCAGGAAAAGATTCCATAAAATCATGGTGTATCAATGTCAAGACAATTTCAGATGTTGTAAGACTTCATATCGAACTGAACACACATGGTTCAATCAATCCAATCAAGATGGCTGAAGCTGTACGTTATCTTGAAAAACATAACGTGATACCATTGGTTGATAAAAGATACCTAGAACTTGCCAAAAAAACACTATATCCCAAAGTGCGCCAGGAATGGGACGACTTTATCATTACAGCATGTCAAAAGCATCCAAATGTAGATCTCCCTATTCATATCATAGAAAAAATTGCCGATTTCTCAACTGAAAAAGAGCAACTAACTGCAACAACTGTCATTTTGGATACAGTACGGACCTTAAAGCCCAACAGATTTGTCTTTCCTGCTCCTCCCGCACTTGAGGTGATACTTTCATCTCTTACGCAGAGACAATCTGAAAAAGAGATCATTGTCTTTGAGCCTCCTGAATCTGAAAAGAAAGGCTGGAAAAAACCAAACATGAAAGAGGCAGAAAATCTAATCCGTGGTTCGTCACATAACAGTCTTGTACATTGTAAATGTGGAAGGGACCTGCTTTTGGACACAAAAACCCACCGGGTCTCAAACGTCAATTTTGATCAAGAGAACCAGTGCATAAAACTTGTAGATGGGGATGGCCAGGCAGCATATGTAGTACCACCAACAGTCATCGAGTTTTTAAAAGTTGAAGACGGGCAATCACTTCGAATTGCTACCATCAATGGACCACGAGAACTTGAAAAGTTTGCAAAGAGTCTAAAGTCAAGCTCATTTAGAATGGTTATAGTCACTTGTAATTGATTCCAAAAATCCGGAGAAAACTCTGGCCACATGTTTACGGGAACAAAAGACTAGCTTCTAAATCAAGAGCATCAGAAATGATTAATTCACTTTATCATGACAAGAAAAAATCATTTTCTATTCTAGTAAAAGAACATGGTACAAGCATCCGATCAACACTAACCCGATTCAAACATCAAGGACTCGTGATTCAAAATTCCAATGACTCGTACGGTCTAACCAGTTTTGGCATCTGGTTTTCAATCTCAAATCAACTTGGTATGACATTTTTGGAACTCTGCGCACTTGCATGTGCGTGCTGTGTACAAGAAAGATTCGGGTCATATGGCAAGGAAGGATTTTACATGTTGCCAAGTTTTGAGGAAATCTTCAAAAAGTATTATTCAAAAGCACAGTTAGAAAAAGTGTTCATCCATCTTAGAACAAATGGATTTGGTTTTAGAGTTACAAAAAAGAGTTTGAAAATCTATCCCAAAATACACAAGAAATTAATGCTTCAATATGGCGAGCATTTTCGATCACTAGAAAAATGGCTTGATGAAATCCAGGAAAAAGAGTCTGATCTAGTTTCTGCAGCACTTGATGAATTGTCCTAGTCTGCTACAACACAGATTTGTATTGTTTTCATTTACTGTTTTTATATAATCACCATTAAAAAATTGAACACTATTGATATTTTGGTCCAACCATATGTCTTGACAACATATCCGTCAGAAGTTTCTGCAGTACATCCCGAACCATCTGCAGAAACCACCTCTCACCTTTTCAGTGACCTCGTTTGGCAAGAGATTCCATGCTGGAAATACAACTGTTGTCATGATGATTACAATTGCTTCTTCTACATGCCAATGTTGGTTTGCTTTTTTTGTACATCGTTTGATAAAATAATCTATAATTTCGTTTATATATGTAGTGAATCTACGTAGTAGCTAATCTACTATGCACATATTGAATGGTGGTTCTAATGGATAAGCGGTTTATTGTTCTAATTGCTGTAATTGGGGGAATATCCACATCTTTGATTGTTCTTACTGGTGGAAATCTGTCTAACATAGAAAAAATTGGGAATAATTCTGCAGATCAAAACATAACACCCACAGCCTTGCAAAAAATACAGACAATTCCACTTTCAAATGTTAACGGACGGATTGATCACATGGATATTGACATTGCCGGAGGGCGTCTGTTTATTGCTGAATTTGGAAATAATTCTGTAGATGTAATTGATCTAGCAAAAGGTAAGATGATACATAGCATTACAGGACTTGATGAACCACAGGGCGTTGTCTTTGTTCCTGAATCTAAAAAGATCTATGTCTCAAATGCTGGAGATGGAACTGTGAAAATTTTCAATTCAGATTCTTATGGACTTGTCAAGACAATTAACCTTTCAAGTGATGCTGACAACATGCGATATGATCCTGGCCAAAAATTAGTTTATGTTGGATACGGAAATGGCGCACTTGGGCTAATCAACACCATCACTGATAATTTGACAGATAGCATAAAACTTGATGGCCATCCAGAATCATTTCAAATCTCTCATGAATTACAGCCTGGTATTTTTGTCAATGTGCCAGGAGATGACTCTATAGAAGTTGTTGACGGTCAAAAGCTAGATGTGACAACAAAAATATCAAACACGGACGCACATTACAATTATGCAATGGCATTGGATGAAAATAATCACAGGCTCTTTGTAGTTTATAGGCTACCTTCACAACTTTCTGTTATTGATGTTGACACGGGAAAACCTGTGACAAAACTAAATGTGGTCGGAGATGCGGACGATATTTTCTATGATTCTAAAAATAGACAGATCTATGTAACTGGGGGCGAAGGGTACTTGCAAGTAATATCACAAGATGGTGTTAACACTTACCACGAAGTAGCCAAGATTCCAACAGCTAATGGTGCAAGAACTTCGCTGTTTGTACCTGGGACAAGCAGGCTATATCTTGCGGTTCCGTCCTATTTTGGGCAAGAGGCACAAATTCAGGTATATGAAATTCATAAACTATCATAAATACTACCAGAGAATATCTTATGGAAAATTAAATGTAGATTGTTCCAATTCCAATATTGGTACGTAAACAGACATGGCATCATTTCCAATTTTACCAACAAAACTAAATTCTCCAGATAATCGCTTTAACTCGATGAATTTTGTTTTTGGTCTTTCTCCTGTAATGAAATAATGAACAACGTTTCCACCAATACCTACTGTTTGAATAAAAAGAATTTCTCTATTTTTATGGTTGATGTGATGCAATAGCGGAACAGTAGCTAGTAAAGACTGGGATGAATATAAAATCACAGTAAGAAGATCATTCAGAGTTGAATACTGGAAAAATGTAAGTGATTCTTCTGTCATAAGAAATACCTATGTTGATTCTTCATTCTTTGAAGCATGTGGAGGCCATTCCATTTCAATATGAATTTCATATTTGTCTTTATTTTCACTAGTCTTTTCCTTTGCGTAAAGAAATTTGAATTCTAATGGATCAGATGGATTCTTTACTATTATTTTTTTAGTAGTTGGCAATATCTTGCTTATATCTAAACTTGATTTCTCCTGTAATGATTTTGCAAGATACATCAGAACCTTTGAAAGATCATTTTTACTTATCTCACTTTTATGACGGAATACCGCCTGATGGGTCTCCCAATGAGTTTCGATAACCTCTGCCATCTTGGACCAATGCGTCATGGATTCAGCAAGTTCCTTCTGACCCTTTTCTGTTATGGCATAATGTCTTCTGTCGGGGGTTTTGTCTCGAAATTCAACCTTGCTTGTGACTGACTTGCTTTTCTCAAGTTTTTCCAATGCGGGATAGATTGTACCAGTTTGTGGCTTCCAATATCCTGCGAATTTCTTTTCTAATTCTTTTATTATCTCGTATCCATACATTGGTCTCTCTGCTAGAAGCAAAAGAAGCCACAATGAAACGGCTCCTACCTTCATTCCTTTCTGTTTGATCATCCTGATGTCCCTGTGTATGACTAGTTTAATAACTCTTATATCAGTGTAGATGATCTACCTATGTAGATGATCTATGGTAATAAACAATGAAATGGGTTACTAGGGAACATGCCAAAGTAGACCGAATTGCATGCCCTTGGCTTATCAAGCACCATGTAGATACGGACGCAGAATTTCTCTTTGTACCAGCTGATGATGTAACACAGGTTGCAAAGGAACAAAATGCTACTCCTTTTGATGTTCCAAACGTTGAACTTGGTCACCATGGAGAAGAATGCTCTTTTGATGCCATTGTGAAAAAGTATGATCTGAACAAAAAAGATCCTGCGTTAACAGAGATGGCAAAGATCGTCAGAGGCGCAGATACTCCTAACAGGTCTCTTACACCGCAATCGGAAGGGTTGCTTGCCATTGCTTATGGTTTTAGTATGAATGCAAAAGATGATCATGATAATATTAGTAAACAATTCCATGTCTACGATGCACTTTACAGTTTTTGCAAGTGGAAAATAACCCAGAAAAAATAAAATTACGGGCGTTGATTGTCAGTGAAGATAAGAAAAACCAAAGAATCCAACGCTGAGATACAATCAAACAAACACAGAAACAAGATAATTGCAATAGCAATCACATCTGTCATAATAGCAGGTGTTGCAATCGTAAGTTACAAACTAGACAATACCACAACAAGCAGTATTCAAACTATTGATTCAATAGGATGTGACAGTATGGAATACTCTGTTTTTCATATACATGCTCACTTGGATATTTTTGTAAATGGTCAGCCAATTATAGTACCTGCATCAATTGGCATAAAAGACAACACTTGTCTGTATTGGTTGCATACTCACAAATCAGATGGCATAATACACATTGAAGCTCCAAAACCAAGAGATTTCTCTTTAGGGGAGTTCCTTGACATTTGGAAGTCAACAAGTACTGGTTTGCCTCCTACAAATGAAAATCCTGTCATATATGTAAATGGACAAGCTGTAACCACCGGACTAAAAGATACCGTGCTTAATGCACACGATGAAATCGTACTTGCTTATGGAAATCCACCCTCCAGTATACAGCAGTTCTATCAATTCCCAGAAGGCCTATGATTTATCCACGTGTGAGAAAATACATCAGGTGGAGGACATGACATGAATCTGGCATTAACATTTTACAGCGTCCTTAAGATGCCAATATCTGATATAATTTCTTGTGCGATAGCTGCTGAAAAGGCAGGATTTAGTCATGTTTCAATAGCAGAATCGTTTTACAGAGATGCCGCTGTACTGGGAACAGCAATTGCTACAAATACAACCAAGATAAAATTTGGCTCTAGCATATTTCCCATTCCAACAAGGACACCTTTCCAGATAGCTATGGCAACAGCCACACTAAATGAGATTTCATGTAACAGAGTTGGGTTCATCGGACTTGGAGTGGGTTATCGTAGTAGGATTGAGAAATATTTTGGCGTGAAGATTGAAAATTCCCTTGACCGCATGAAAGAGTATGTCACAGTTTTGAAAGGTTGCTTTCTGGCAAAGATTATACATACAGAGGAGATTTCTTTTCTTTTGAAAGTTTCCCAAAACTTACTTCACATAGGATGAATATTCCAATTTTGTTTGGTTCTTCGGGTCCAAAAATGATTGATCTGGCAGGACAGATAGCTGACGGACTGGTATTAAATTCAATAGGTACACCAGATTACTTTAAAGAAGCAATATGTATCTTCCAAGAATCTGTCAAAAGATCCAAAAGAAGAAAAAGCTAGACAGTTACATTAATTCTTTTCCTTGTATGGGCGAAGCTTTTTCAAATTGCAATAGATTCCATGGCTTTCTCTCTTAATACTGACAAATGAATCTCAAGAGCCTTTAGATAATTTTTTTTGGCATCTTGTAGATTTTTACCTGTGCTATAGACCCCCAGTGCAGAACACGCAATAGAGTAAGAACCATTGTCTTCTTTGATTACTTTGGTTTTGATATCTTTTATCTTAACTGACATTTAATGACTGATATTCTTTTTAATTATTTAAGTTTCCTTGCATTCAGGTAGGATCTTTAGCAGTAATTAATTGCCATTCTTACTCTGGGAGGCCTCAGGCTTCCAGACCTTATCCATAATTGGTTTGCGGTCTCCCACTCATAATTACCTTAAATATTTACAAATTATTTGCGGATATGACAGCAATTGGTCTTGATATCGGAACAGGTTTTGTCAAATGCGTCTCCGATACAAAGAAAATAAAATTTCCATCGCTCTGTGCATACAGACAGCATGCAATCTGGGAAAACAAAAAAGGAAAGATTGAGGCGGTAGGCGATGAGGCAGTAAAACTAGCTGAATATCCTGACGCCGTAGTGATAAGGCCTGTCATGCTTGGCAGGCCAGTACACGAAAAAGGCTTTGAAGAACTGGTCAAAAAAGCAGTAGATTTGGTCTTGCACAACAATGATGCAATCAGGCAAGAACCTGAGTTGGCCGGATCCTGTATGGTCATTGGTCTGCCATACGAAGCAAGATCTCATGCTAAAAACATCCAGAAAATGATAACACGATTATTCCATCCAAAGAGATGTGATATAGTACCGCAGGTGCTTGGTACATTGGTTGATGTGGATTTGTCTTCTGCAATTGTTACAAGTATTGGACAGGGTACAACTGAGATTGTTGCATTCAAGGATTATTCTGCAATCCGGGGGATTTCCATTCATCATGCAGTAAATGACATTAGCTCAAAACTTGGAACTTGTAAAACTGCCTATCTTGATAATAATATCTTTACAAACCCGCAGGTAAATCCACTTGTAGCAATGCTTGCAGATTCAATACTTGACGACCTCAATGGGATGCGTCAAGACTTGCAGCACTTGCCCATAGTTGTATCAGGTGGAGGCATAATGATCCCAGGACTAAAAGAGGCAATAGAAACAAGACTCTCACATGATACCATCATACCACAAGATCCGGTCATGTCAAACGCATTGGGTCTGTTCAAACTCGCATCCAGGGAATGTTGACAAAGTCTGAACTTAGGTTCATCCAAGATCCAAATTCGGTTTCTAAATCATACAAGGCTGTACTCAAAAGTAGAATCCACAAGAAGATTCAAAGATTTGGCTCTGATCTCAAACTGATTGTAGAAAAAAATTCTGAATTACAACTGAACCTTGGTGTGTTTGCTGAACTTTTTGACCGGGTTGAACCATTACAGAATTCTGTAATTTCTGAAAAGAAAAAGCATACTGACGCAAAGAGTCCAAAAGTGTCCATCTTGGACATGAACAAGATGGCCTAGCCGTAACTCCTTATAAATAAAATATATTTTATGCGCAAGCAACACCAGCTTACACAACAAAAACTCCGCACATGTCATCTGGCAACATCGCCACCAATTCTAGAATCTCTTTTGATTTTTTTAATCTGCATCCAACAAACAACACAACTCTACACTGACTTGACATGTGATTATTACAAAATTCTGTAATGCTTGGATTGCTCATTTTTTGGGTAAACACCAACTATCAAAAATATCTGCTCGCAGAAAAATTTTCTATTGCAAAAAAATAGGACAAAGTGAATCTTCACAACATCTAATTTTTTAAAACAAGATGTATGACATCGCTACCAACCAGATAATATTATAGACATCAAAGTGCTACACCCATTTTTTTACAGGAGGTAGAAAAACTTGGAAAACATACCACAACTATGTGAAACAGAGCAAACTGCCGTACGGGACAAAATAATCTATCAGAAATATGAGATATCTACAATTGGCTTTTACTGGCTAATTGCAGAACTTGATAGAAAAACAAACACCGCATTTGGGTACGCCAACCTGCATGATGATTTCAATGCAGAGTGGGGCTACATTTCTATCGAGGAATTGTTAGACAATGGCGCACAATTAATCCAAGATTGGAAGCCCTGCAAATTCAGTGAGGTCATGAAAATGATCAAGGAGAACGAGGCATGAATAAACAAAACAAAGAAAAACTAAAGAAAGAAGCACTCGCAGAATTTGAGCGGATCGAAAAAGCAATGCACGCTGCATACCAAAAAGCATGGAAAAACTATGAAGTAACATGCTTGAAAGCATGGCAAGTGTATAAGCAAAAAATCCAAGAGTTGGAAACGGAATGAACAAACAAATCATCAGACGGGTCTTGAACGCATATGGCAAAGCCATAAACGAAATTCATTCACAGGGAATGACTCTTGATGACTATGATGAAAAAGAGATCATAGGCATGGTTCAGGACATCTTGAATCACCCACATCAACACAGGAGCGAATCGAATTGAAAATATTCGAAGTCCAAGTTAGCAAGGGGGCTTTGCATGTGTGGAGTACAAACATCGTAGTGAAGGCAAGAAATGAAAAGGTAGCACGAGCCAAAGCTGTAAAAATGGCAGAACAAAATATCGAAGGAACAAAGGACATAGTGTGGGATGATGACGGCTTGACAGACTACAACGTGCAGTCTGAAGAATGTACGGAGATCAAGACATGATGAAGAAATACCCTGATGAACTGACCTTGGATGAATTCGATGACATGCTCTGGACTGGAGAAAAGCAGTTTGGGCTTGAAGAGCAAGCCAACATCGAAGAGATAAAAAAATACGCAGAGAAAATCGGTGGCCAGATCTACACACAAGTAGATGGGGATCAAGACAGGATGTATTCCAAAGGTCTCCGATTTGTCAACAGAACTGGAATCTACGAAGTTGTCAAGCTTGACGGATATGAGGCTGACAACTCTTAATCCCTGAGACACATGAACAGAAGAAGGTGGAAATTGTAGCATGAGAAAGGATGCATCATTGAAGAAAATATCCACAAACTTGATTAAAAGCAAAGGCCAAACAAAGCCATTGGCAAAAGCTGAACAAAAACCAAAAACAGAAAGTCTATCTCCAGAAGAGGAAAAGGTTGCCAAACTCTACAAGGCAGGCAAACTTAAATTCAAAAGATTCGAAAACGTAGAAGACTGCCTGAAAGATCTTAATTCCTGAATCTTCTGAGTTGATTTTATTTGTGGAATATAGATCAAGAGAGCAATCAATTCAAACGAGACTATAAACACCTAAGCTCAGACTTGCAAAAGAAAATTATGGAAGCAATACATGATCTTGTAGCAAGTCGAGATCCTAGAAAACTAGGTGAACATAAAACAGGTCCGTTAAGCTGTTTGCATACATATGAAATTGGCAGACAATATAGGATCCTGTATGATGTGGTAAACGAAGAGCGAGTGATAGTCTTACTCCGTGTAGGACTGCACAAAATCTACTAAATTTTTCTGACCGAGCCAATTTCTCCAAACCAGCAATATGTAGCATAGGCTATGCGGACTCGGCCGGCTGGTGTGAGAGATAAAAAATATGGGCCGATAGTTCAATCGTAGAACAATCGGTTGTCACCAGATAGATGTGGGTTCAATTCCCGCTCGGTCCATATAAAATTTTAGGATTCCAGTATTCGGAAAACCAATGCAGAACAGCAATCTTCCCTGTACCAAAATCACAGGATGAACGAGCATATGCTCCTGCAATAATTTTTACAAAAAATGCAGAATGACATCACTACTGGACAGTATAGACCGACTGGAATTCTAGCACAAACCAAAAGGAGGTAGTGTAAATGAATCAAAAAAACATAACAAATGA
>Ga0307372_10000090_pt1 | contig 140301 bp, 101 predicted proteins | sample OX1MG_FD_202533 | JGI IMG/M metagenome (GOLD analysis project Ga0307372, IMG submission 202533) | Soil microbial communities from Risofladan, Vaasa, Finland - OX-1 | ecosystem: Environmental > Terrestrial > Soil > Coastal area > Acid sulfate soil | place: Finland: Risofladan, Vaasa... | reverse complement strand
CCAACGTCGCCGGGAGTTTTAGCTACTCACCGGCCACCGGCACGGCACTCGGCGCGGGGCAGCAACCGCTGAGCGTCACGTTCACGCCGACCGACACCAGCGATTACACCACCGCGACCGGCAGCGTGATGCTCGCCGTCAATCAGGTCACACCGACCCTGAACTGGCCGACGCCGGCCGCCATCACCTACGGTACGGCCCTGAGCGGCACGCAACTCGACGCCACTGCCACCATCGGCGGCTCGACGCTCGCCGGGACTTTCACCTATACGTTGGCGGACGGCACGCCCGTGTCCTCCGGCAGCGTGCTGGACGCTGGGCAAAACCAGGTGCTCAATGTCGCCTTCACGCCCACCGATACGACGGATTATGCGACCGACACGGCCCAGGTCGAGGTCAACGTCGACCCGGCGCCGCTGACGATCACTGCCGACGATACGAGCAAGGTCTACGGAGCGGCGCTGCCAACGCTCACCGTCAGCTATTCGGGTTTCGTGAACGGTGACACCGCGGCCAATCTGGCGACGACACCGACGCTCTCGACGACGGCGACGGTCAGCAGCCATGTCTCCGGCAGCCCCTACGCAATCACGGCCGGCGGCGCCGTCGATACCGACTATACGATCAGCTACGTCGCCGGCGCGCTGAGGGTCACGCCTGCCAGGTTGACGGTCGAGGCCAACGATGCGAGCAAGGCCCAGGGCGCGCCCAACCCGACCTTCACCGATACCATCAGCGGTTTCGTCAATGGCGACAAGAGCAGCGTCGTCAGCGGCACCGCGAGCTTGAGCACCACGGCCACGACGACCAGCGGCGTGGGAAGCTACCCGATCATCGCGGCCCTGGGAACGCTCAACGCGGCCGACTATAAGTTTATCTTCGAGGACGGTACGCTCACGGTGACCTCCTCGACGTCGTTCGTTGCCAAAGACGCCGTTTATACGGTCGGCTCCGGCAGCGTCACCATCTCCGCCGCTGGCGGCCTGCTGGCGAACGACACGGGGCCGAGCCAGCTTACCGTGACGGCCGGCACCGTGGTGGGTGCCCAGGGCGGCACCTTCGTGTTCCACGCCGACGGCTCATTCACCTACACGCCGACGACGAATTTCCCTGGCTACGACAATGCGCCGTTCACCGTGACCGATACGTCGGGCGACATGGCCACGCGCACCGTCACCGTGTTATCGCAGCACGCCAGCGTGGTCTGGAAGTTTTACGAGTCGGTGCTGAACCGCGTGCCCGACCCGGCCGGCCTGCAGTATTGGACCAACTATTTCAACAGCGACGGCGATACGGGGCAAATGGCCGTCGGATTCTTCGAGAGCACCGAACTGCTCGACAGAACCATCACCGATTATTACCAGCAGTACCTGCTGCGCTCGCCCGACGCCGTCGGACTTCCGTATTGGGTAGGCATGTGGCAGGCCACGGGCGGGTCGGAGCAGATCGAGGCCGGTTTCGCCGACAGCCCGGAGTTCTACAACTCGGCCGGCGGCACACCCCAATCGTGGCTGAGCGGGCTTTATCAACGAATTCTGGACCGTGCTCCGGATCCGCAGGGCCAGCAGTTCTGGCTGAATGACTATCAGCAGCAGGCGGCGGCGGGCGTCGATCCCGGCACCATACGCCACGAGATCGCGATGGGCTTCTTCGACAGCCCGGAGGCGTTCGGCGACGACGCGACCGGCTGGTTCCGGGAGTACCTGTTCCGCGCGCCGACCGACGCCGAGAAGGCGCAGTACGTGAACCAAATGGAAGGCGGCTCCAGCGACCGCACGATCGAGCAGGAGATCACGGACCTGCCGGAGTACGCCAGCAATCCGGCGACGCCGGCCGACGGCAGTGCCTCGCCCTTGGCGGACTACTACCAGAAGCCCGCCCAATCGCAGGCGGTGGTGTCGGCCAAGGACGCGCTGTTTTCGAGCTTGTAGGCATCCGACGGACGTCGTCGGCTTTATGGCATTGCCCTTCGGGGCGATGGCAGCTCCAAGTCGCGGCGGCAATCGAGCAGCCACCTGCCCGGCTGGGGCGGGCAGGTGGCCGAGAGGCGGCGAGCTTAGGCGAGCGCGGCGGTCGAGGAGCGACTGTCGCAGACGAGCAGACGGCAGGCATCGACGTCGCCGCGGATGCGCTCGAGCTCGCCCAGCACATAGGGACCGTAATCGAGCCACTGGCCCGACTCGATCGCCCGCCAAAGGGCCGCCAGCAGCTCGTCGAACAAGGCCAGCGTCGTCGCCAGTGGACCGCCGATTGCCGACGGCGGCGGCGAGTTGTCGCTGATTTCAAGCACCGCCGCGCCCTCATCTTCTCGAGCGGCGCTGGGAGCCGACTCGCCGCGCTCGAGCGCCGCCGCACGTTGCCGGTCCAGACGCTTCAGCGCGGTGGCGAACAACAGAGCCAACTCTTTTGGGTAGTTCTACGCAGCCCGTTGCTCGGCCAGGCTGCCCGAGGCCGCCTCGGGCCAGCGGCGCAGCACGACGGCCGCCATGTGCCCGCCGAACGCCACGGAAAGTTTCAAGGCGTGCTCGAACTGCGTCTTGCGGCCGACCAGCGGAATGCAATCGAGATCGCACTCCGGGTCGGGGTCGGTCAAGTTCGCCGTGGGCGGGGCAAAGCCGTCGCGCATGGCCAGCGTCGTAATCGCCAGTTCGACGCTGCCGGCCGCGTTCACCAGGTGGCCAAGCATCGATTTGGTCGAACTGAGGCAGATGCGGTCGGCGGCGCGCCCCAGTGCCCGGCGGATGCCCCGCGTCTCGACAATGTCGTTTTGCTGCGTGCCGGTGCCATGCGCGTTGATGTACCCCAGGTCAGCGGGGCCAATGCCGGCCCGCTGCAATGTGGCACCGATCAGATAAGCCAGCGTTTCGCTCTCGGCGTCCATGCCGGTAATGTGGTGCGCCTCGGCCTGCATCTTGCCGCCGGCGATCTCGGCGTAGATCCGGGCGTCTCGGCGCAGGGCGTGGCTGAGACGTTCCAGCACGAAAATGGCGGCGCCCTCTCCCATCACAAAACCGCTGCGGCGGCTGTCGAAAGGCCGAGACGCCTGCTGCGGGTCGTCGTGATGGGCCAGCACGCGCATGGCGCGAAATCCGGCGGCGAATAGTGGATCGAACGCCTCCGCGCTGCCCGCCAAGGCGATGTCGCACTGTCCGTCCTGAATGCTTCGGGCGGCCGAAAGCACCTCGACCAGTCCGCTGGCGCAGGCCGTGGAATGGCACAGCCGGGGACCCAGCAGTCCGTGCCGGTTGGCGACCGTCGCGCAGGCGGTGTTCGGAAACCATTGGTGCCACCAGGGAACGGCGCGCCGCTCGGACAACGGCGGCGCGCCGCGCCGCTCGTCGAACCAGCCGGCGTCGCCCATGTGCCCGCTGATGGCGCAGCCGAAGCGGTCCAGATCGACGCGCCGCAAGTCGACCTCCGCGTCGCCCAGTGCTTCCTCCGCCGCCCGGAGATTGAGCGTGATCCACTTGAGTTGCCCGGCAAACTCACGCTCGATCGTGACGGGGGCGCCGATCGAGATGCTTTGGGGCACGTCGGGCAAGCCGGCCAAGGAGCGAATGCCGCTCTGCCCCTGGCGCACGCCTCGCCACACCGTCTCTCGGTCGTCTCCGAGGGAGGCGATCATGCCGATGCCAGTGATGACGATCGGCTCGGGACGGCAGGAGCGAGCGCGTGCCGTCAAAACCATCACTTCCTCGCGTTTAATCTCTGTGGATTTGGTCGGGCTTCGGCAGCAGGAATCAGGCGGCAACGCCTAAGCTGGCAGGCGACAGGTTCCCTCGCTCGGCGGGAAAGTACCTAAAAGCGACCCGTTCGCCTAGCCGAGTTCCGCCCGGCGTATGCCCGCCGGGCGCAGAAACGCGTTTGCATGATGGTTGGCGAAATGTCTGTAGGGAACGGACTCCGTGCCGTTCCGCGCGGATCGAATGATCGTCCCTCGGCATTCGGCGGAACGGCACGGAGTCCGTTCCCTACAGAGTCTTGGCCGCGCGCGAGGCGCAAAACCCGTTCCTGGACGCATTCCCCACAGGTGCCGCAGTTTCACGCGAATTCTCGCCCAATCGCGGTCCCGCCCGTAGCGGCCCGCGAGGCGTTAAAAATTTTTTTGCCCAGCCTGTTGCATTCGCGTCCAAAGCTGCTAAACTCTGCCTTTGTGGGAATCAAGCCCATAAGCTGGCCTGGGCTGGCGAGTATTGGGGAAATCAGCCCATTACAGAAAATGTGGGCAACGGAGATGCCTGGCGAAAGCGGTTTTGCGGTCTCCTATGCCCGACGTAAACGAGTTCATTCTGGGGGAATTTCAGCGGACGTTCGACGAACGTTACCGGCTGGCGATTCCCACCGAGTTACTCGCCGCGATGGGCGGTGAGCAGGAAGAGTTGATTTTGGCCAAGGAACGGCCGGGTTGCTTGAGCCTTTGGAGTGCTCGACAGTGGCAAAGCAAGTTGACGGCCGGCGTGGACCTTGTGCAGGCGAAGATGCGCGCCGGAAAGCTGGAAGGCAAGCTGGGGCAAGTGCAGCTTTTAGGTCGTTTGCTCTCGTCGCGTCATCGCACGGTGCAGCTTGCCGCCCGCGGCCGGCTGATTGTGCCCGAAGGCTTTCGCGAGTTTTTGCACGCGGAGCCGGGCAGCGACGTCATGATTGTGGGGGCGGCGGTGTGCGTGGAGATCTGGAACCCCAAAGCCTGGATGACCTATCTCGAAGGCCGCATGCCCCGTTTCCGGCGTCTGTTCGATCGCCTCTCAAGTTAGTGAAACAAGTTCGCGGAGAAAACGTCCAGCGCTCACGCCCGGTATGAAAGGGAGTCTTGTCTTCGTCCCGTCCGATGTCACCCGGGCTGGAAAAGCAAACATCCAAGGATTGGAGCTATTGGCATGGAGGCCATTTTTCTTCCTTTCTGCCGGGCGTGTTCTTTTAGTCGCTTCATTTCTCCGGAAGGTGGGCTTTGACTTCCACGTAGGCCATCCGCAGCTCGTGCAGCAGGTTGTCGAACAGCCGCGTCTCTTCGTCCGTGCGGTTGCCGGTCGTCTTCTGCTCCAACATCTCCAGCGTGTCGATGAAGTGCTTGGCCTCTTCGAGATGCACTTCGGGCTTGCCGGAAACGGGATGCGGAATCTGTCCCAGCGAAACCAAGGCTTGCGTGGCCATCGTGGTCAGCAATACGGCCAGCGTCGCCGGCGGAAACAGAGCCGCAGTTTCGGCCTGGACCTGGGGCGGCGCTTGATGAAGTTGCCGATCCAGCGCCTCTTTTTCGGCTTGGGCCTGGCTCTTCCAGTCTTCATCGACGATCAGCTTGGACTTGGGTTGTGGATCTCCAGAGGGTTGCGAGCTCACGGTAATCTCCGGGTCGTTCACGGACCAACTGATTTCGTCTGCGCCTTCTCGGCAGCTCGGCGCTTTGCTGCCTTTGTCGGGGATGGATTCTTCTCTTCGTCCTGAACCCACAAGGGACTCATCTGGAAAGTTGGCTCCGGCTGTGCCAACGAATGAGCCACCACCTGCTTCACAAGCCCGTAGGCCTTGACGATGAGATTCAATCCGGCTCCGTCCCCCAAAGCCAAGGAACAGCCGTTCGCATCCATCCAGTGGCCCAGTTCGTCACGGGTTTCCTGGTTGATGCGGTTTGGCCCCACAATGGACGCTGACTGCGGCTTCGGTTCGATTTCGGCCGTTGGAAAGAACCATATCTCATCGAAGCCGAAAAACAGGCGCGAACGAAGGCTTGCCTTGTGCAGCAGCCTGGATGGAAGGATCAGGCCTTTCTTGAGCGTCGCGGCCCCGTTCAATTCGGCACGCAGTTCAGCGTTGCCCTCCAAGAGCGATGCAGGGTTCGTATTACTGTCGAGGCACGTGATCAGCGCGTACGCCGCGCTTTCCGATGAGCGAGGAAGAGCGCCCAGGAAATCTCCGATCGAGCTATCTAACCAGCCAGCCACATAGCCGTTGTGATGCACCATACGATCATACTCCGTGAGCGAGGTGTTGGGGATCCACTTGTGCGGGAGGCCAGATCGGGCCATGCGTCCTCCATGCCGTCACAGGCTGACGGTCAAGCCGTCACGGCATTTCCAGTTCCCTCGTCCGTTCACTGCGAGCGGCATGTCGCTCCAAAGCCGCCGCCACAAAGCACGCGAACAGCGGATGCGCGGCCGTCGGCTTGCTCTTGAATTCCGGGTGAAACTGCACGGCCACAAACCAGGGATGGCCCGGCAACTCGATGATCTCCACCAGCGAACCGTCGTGATTCGTGGCCGCAAACAGCATCCCGTTGGCCGCGAACTGCTGCCGGTAGACATTATTGAACTCATAGCGATGGCGGTGCCGTTCGTGAATCATGGTGGTGCCGTAAGCGGCCGCCGCCCGGCTGGTCGGATCGAGCAACGCCTCCTGGGCGCCCAGCCGCATCGTGCCCCCCTTGTCGATGATCGTCCGCTGCTCGTCGAGCAGACAGATCACCGGGTGGGGCGTGTCTTTGTTGAACTCCGTCGAATGCGCTCCCGACAGGCCCACTTCGTTCCGAGCAAACTCGATCACCGCGCATTGCATGCCCAGGCAGATGCCCAAAAACGGCATCTCCCGCTCGCGGGCAAAACGGATCGCCTCGACCTTGCCTTCGATGCCGCGCTCGCCAAAACCGCCGGGCACGAGCATGCCGTCGTAGCCCGACAGCAGCCGCTCGGGCCCCTCGCGCTCCACGTCCTCGCTCTGAATCCGCTGCACGCGGACCTGGGCCAGGTTGGCCACGCCGGCGTGGTCGAGCGCTTCGTAGATCGACTTGTAGGCGTCGCGGTGCTCGGCGTATTTACCGACCACGGCGATGCTGATTTCGTGCTCCGGGTTTCGCAGCTTGTGCAACAGGTCGCGCCAATCGTCCAGGTCGATCGGCCCGGCCGACAGACCGAGCCGCTTCACGATCAGCTCATCGAGTCCGTTGTCGACCAGGCTCAACGGCACCTCGTAAATCGAGAAATCCTTGTCCTTCTCTTCGATGACCGCCTCGCGCGGCACGTTGCAAAACAGGCCGATCTTTTCGCGGTCTTCGCGGCTGAGCGAGCGTTCGGTGCGGCAAACCAGGACATCGGGCTGAATGCCGATCTGTCGCAGCTCCCGAACGGAATGCTGCGTGGGCTTGGTCTTCAGTTCGCCGGCCGCTTTCAAATAAGGCACCAGCGTGAGGTGAATATAGAGGCAGTGTTCCTTGCCCACGTCGAGCGAGAACTGGCGGATGGCCTCCATAAACGGCTGGCTCTCGATATCGCCCACCGTGCCGCCGATCTCGGTGATGACCACATCGACGGCCTCGCCCGCCAGCTTGTGGATGCACGACTTGATCTCATTGGTGACGTGCGGAATGACCTGCACGGTCTTGCCCAGAAACTCGCCCCGCCGCTCTTTGTTGATCACGGAAAGGTAGATTTGCCCGGTGGTGTAATTCGAGTCGCGGGTGAGCGGGCTATGGGTGAACCGTTCGTAGTGGCCCAGGTCGAGGTCGGTCTCGCTGCCGTCGTCGAGCACGTAGACTTCGCCGTGCTGGTAGGGGCTCATCGTGCCTGGATCGACGTTGATGTAGGGGTCGAACTTCTGCATTCGCACCCGCAGGCCGCGCTGCTCCAGCAGCATGCCGATCGAGGCGCTGGTCAGCCCTTTGCCGAGCGAGCTGACGACGCCGCCGGTCACGAAAATAAATTTGGTCATGAAGGTCTCCGTATGCCGAAACGAGCGGCGTCCGGCCGCTTTGTTGTACGAATTCGATGGTAGCGTTGCGGCTGGCGTTTGACAAACGCCTCGGCTCGCCGGAAAACAACCCGCACCCGGCCGGCCCGGCGAAGATGCGCAAACGCGCGCACGAAGACGTGCAACTCGGCGGTCAGGGCGTGGGCGGTCTCCCACCTATGCCACCGCCGCTGCCGCGGAAAGGCAAAACGCCGTGCGTCAGCGAAGACGCGCAACTGGCAACCCCCAAAAAAGCCGCGTTTCTTCGAAGGTGCGCAGCTCGGCGGCAAGCCGTGGCCGCTCTGCCGGCCGAGCCAGCGCCGGTGCCGCGGAACGCCGAAAACGCCGCGCGCCAGCGAAGACGCGCAACTGCCGCCGCGCAAAACCCCCGCTTTTTTCGAAGACGCGCAACTCGCCAGTCAACGTTGCCTCGTGCGCGCTGCGATCTGCCTCGGCGTCCGGCTCAATCATTCCTCTCGTTCTACCGCGCGGCTGGCTTGGCACGGATCCGTGGCGGGCGTTCGCCGTCCATCGTTCCCGCGGTTCTACCGCGCCGCTGGCTTGCGACCGGCCTTTTTTTGGGTTTGTCACTCCAGATCGACGAATGCCGGCGGGCGGCTTCGCCGCAGGACAAAAGAATTGCTCAAAGAAGGCGACCACTATGCACATCATTTCGGCAGCCGCCCAAAACCCCCTCTGTCAGGTTAATCGATGGGCAAAAACCCCGTGTTCGCTCGGCTGACGCAAATTTGCAGCAGCCGTGCGCAAGCCGTGGCCGCTCGGCCATCGCTCAGCCTCCCTGCTCAATTCTTAGGCACGCGTCGAAACGCTCAGCCGGCTCGAACACGCCAAGCAGTTCGCCAGCGCGGCCACCGTCGCCAAGCTGCAATGGGCGTTGGATGCCGGCGAAAGCCAAACGGGCGGCGCCAAACGCCGCGCCCCTGGCAAACGGAAGGAACGCAAGTAAACGCGCGCCAATCGACCTGATGGCCCGCAAGCTGATCCACCGCCCTGCGCCGATCGCCGGCATCCGCCGAAGGGTGCGTTTTGCGATGACGCGCCAGTCTTCCGCGCCGGACAGGGCTGCCAACACGCGCCGTCGTGAAACGGTTGCGGCAATCATAGGGCAAACCCCAGCTCACGCGGCAAATGCACGAGTGCGCTGGCCTTGACCGCCGGCAAGCTGGATTGTATTATAATACAAACACGCCACGAGAGGTTTATGGGCCGGGTCGTTTTTATCTGGGATCTCGAAGACGACCCGGAGGGGAACTACTGGCACATCTGCGTTGAGGGACATCACGGCTTACGAAGTCCCGCCGCCCGGTCCGCGAAAGAAGAGAGAGAAACGATGAAGAACGATCGGAATCATAAGAACAAGGACGCCAAGGCTCGGGCGCGGGTCGAGTGGACTGTCGAAGACCGTGCGCGGCACCGGGCTATCCGAGAGATGTTCCGCGACTGGCATCCGTCGCCCGAAGAGTTGATCGCCAGCGGCGAGGGGGCAAATTTCGATTTGCAGGGCGAATATCGCGACTTGCGGCCGTTTGTCGATGAGATCAAGCGGGCCCGGGAAGCGGCGGGACTCACGCTGGCTGAGGTGTCGCGGCGCTGTGGTATCGACCAACCGGCCCTCTCGCGCCTGGAAAACGGCCACAACAAAAACCCGACGCTCGACACACTCTGGCGTTACGCGGCCGCCGTCGGGCGGCGGCTCATCCTCTCCACCGCAGCGGTCCCCGACACGCGCCCGCAGCACAGCAAAGCCAGGCGAGTCGCCGCCGCGCGAAAAAAGTGAAAGTCTGGGTGTCTTGCTTCGCCCCCCTCATATTTTCCGAGTTCGGCCGCCGCCTGCGCGAGAACGGCCAGCGAGGGACCGATCACGGAGCGGCGGCGCCGGTGCTGCTGGCCGGCCAGCCCGTCAAGGGCGGCTTTCTGGGCGGCCCACCCGATCTGACGAAGCTCGACGCGGGCGACGTGGCCTACCAGGTCGACTATCGCGATCTTTACGCGTCCCTGCTGCGACAATGGCTCGATATCGATCCCACGCCGATTCTTGGCGCGCGGGTCACGTCGCTGGAAGTCATTTGACGGAAATCGAGCCGGTGTAGAACCACCGCTTCAAGCATTTATCGATCGGGCCGCGCGGTCGGCAGAGCGATCGCTTGGCGACCTCGAAGACCCCGCCGCGCGCCATCACGGCCCTTTTCTTTTCTTGCTTGACCGCTGTTCGTAAATATGTGAACATTGCGGCGGCGCTTGACCGCCGTTTGGAAATCCGCTTTATGTCGGTCCGCCGAAAGTCATCCGAAGACCACGCGGTGGCTGCACCGTGTTGCCCATGCGCTGCCCGTGCCGTCAACGTGAGGCGATGTTGGCTTGTTGGAAACGTTTGAATGGCCGATGAACTTCCAACGCTGAACGAGCATGGTGTGCTGCCGCCAGGCGTACATTCCCTTTCGCTGGAGGTCATCGAGCGGTTATTTGCTCCGCTCGGATCACCGTAGCGGCGGAGACTGTTTCAGAGACTGAAGGACTATCTGCGAGAACTATGGGCGGCGGAGCCGGAGGCAGAGGTCATCGTGGATGGAAGCTTTGTGATGCCGCGCGTTGACGGAGAGCTGGGGCCAAGCGACATCGACCTGCTCGTGGTGATGCCGTCGACGTGGTCGAATGAGGCACCGGTAGCTCCCAGCGAGTATAATTTGCTAGCGCATGGGAAAGTACGCCAGAGGTATCACTTTGATGTCTTCGTCGTGGAGGCTGGCTCGATCGAGAAGAAGGGCTGGATCGAGTTCTTCGGGCAAGTGCGTAGTAAATGGTATGAGCCGTTGAATCTGCCTGTTGGGTGCGAAAAGGGAATCGTGAAGGTGTTGCCATGATCAGGAACGACGAAGAGCTTGAGGTCGTTCGCCAGCAGTTGGGTCGCGCTGAGGCCGCTTTTTTGTCGCTCGAAAAGAGCATGCTGCCGAAGAACCGCGCGAAATTCAATTTGATGTCCGAGGGTTATTTGCAGATGATCGTTCGGCTGCGATCGGAAGTGGATGCCTATCTGGGGCTCGAATCGGCCTACGCCGTGCGGCCCTACCTTGTGATAGCGCTGGAGGGCAATGGAATCACGTTTGGCGAAGCGCCTCTGAGCGTGGTGGCCGGCACACTTGCGCGACTGCGTCTCGCTTTCGACCTGCTGTGGGAATCGACAGCAGAGAACAACGATTTTGACGCGCCGTCTCGCGCCGCCAATGGTCGCGTTTGCGACCCGCCGCTCTTGGGAATCGCGCCCAGCGGCTTGCGCATCCTGTTGGGTGAACCTTGCCTCGAGGATCAGGAAGCGACTGCCTTCCGCCGAACGACCGAGCTCCTCATCCAGGGAGTGGAGATGGCCGGCGGTTCGACCGAGCCCAGCCGCAATGGCGGTTCGTGCGCCGACAAACGCCGTGCAATCTATGAGGCTCTGCTCTACGTTTCACCTACCCTGGAAGGCGAGATCGAAACTGTCCGCATCGGCGGCCGCGCCGTCGGTGATCGTCAGTTGCCGCCCCTGACGAAAGCGTCGACGTGCTGGCTGAAGGAAGAGGTTCATCGCCTCGACCAGGGTGCCGCCGAACAGTCACCCGCCCCGCAAGCGCACTGATAAGCCGCACCAGGGGTTGCGCTGGGCTGTCGAATCACGGCCCTTCGGGCCCTTCGGGCCCTTCGGAGCTGCAAGCGTGCCGGTCGTGTCGGCTGTGCGGGCCACCAAAACGCAGCCGCGATTTTCCGGGGCGCGACCCAGTGCCCTTTTCGACGCTTCCAGCCTAAAATGGGTGAGTCAAGTCAAACCCCTTCTACGCCGGAAATCTCGACGTGAGCTTTGCCCTTCAACTCAACCCCTTGGCCGGCACCCTGGCACAGCGGCGGCTGGCCGGTTGGCAGGGGCTGTTGCCCCAAATCACCGCCGCCGAAGCCGCCCTGCAACGGCTCAGCGATCACGACCTGCGCAAGCAGAGCCTGTCGCTGCGGTACCGCGCCAAGAGCCAGGAGCCACTCGACCGGCTCCTGCCCGAAGCATACGCGATCGTCCGAGAGGCCGGCCGACGCACCATCAACATGCGTCACTTCGACGTGCAGATCCTGGGCGGCATCGCCATGCACCACCATTCGATCGTGGAGATGCAGACGGGCGAAGGCAAGACGCTTACCGCCACGCTGCCGGTCTATCTGCACGCCTTGGCGGGCCGGGGCGTGCAGCTTGCCACGGTGAACGACTACCTGGCCCGCCGCGACGCGGAGTGGATGGGGCCGATCTACGACCTGCTGGGCATGACCGTGGGCGTCATCGAGACGCAGATGCCGCAGCCCGCCCGGCGCAAGGCCTATGCCTGCGACGTGACCTATGGGACGGCGAAAGAGTTCGGTTTCGATTTCTTGCGAGACCGCCTGCTGTTGCGGCGGATCAGCGAAGGCCTGACGGATTTCTTGGGCGGCATGCTGGGACATCAGGGAAGTTCGGCGGAAGAGCCGGTGCAGCGGGCCGCCAACTTCGTGGTGGTCGACGAAGCCGACAGCATCTTGATCGACGAAGCCCGCACGCCGTTGATCATCAGCGCCTTGCCGACCGACGAAGAACGCATCGCCGTCGAGTGCTATCGTTGGAGCGCCAAGGTCGCCGACGAGTTTGAGGATGAAGAAGATTATACCTACGACCACGAGAAACAATCGGTGGAGCTCACGCCCGAAGGCCGGCAGTTGGTCCGCTCGTTGCCCAAGCCGCCGGTCATGGACGCGGTGGGCATGTTCACGATCTACGAGTACATCGAGCGGGCGATCAAGGTCAACCGGGCCTTCGTTCTCGACCGCCAATATGTGGTCCGCGACGGCGAGATCGTGATCGTCGATGAGTACACCGGGCGTCTCTCCGAAGGCCGCAAATGGCGCGACGGCATTCACCAGGCCATCGAAGCCAAGGAAGGCGTGGAGGTGACGGTGGCGGCCGGCCAGGCCGCGCGGGTCACGGTGCAAGACTTTTTTCTGCGTTACGAGCAGCTCACGGGCATGACCGGCACGGCCGTCAGCTCGGCCGGCGAGCTGCGCAAGATCTACGAAGTCAACGTGGTGGCGATCCCCACCAACCGCCCGGCCATTCGCACGCGCTATCCCGACCGGGTCTTCGGCACGGCCGAGCAAAAATGGCTGGCCATCGTGGAAGAAGTGCGGGAGCTGCATGCCCAGGGCCGGCCGATCCTGATCGGCACGCGCTCGATCGACAAATCGGTGCTGCTCTCGGAATTGCTCAAGAAGGCCGGCATCGAGCACCGGGTGCTGAACGCCAACCAGATCGCGGAGGAGGCCGACATCGTGGCCCGCGCCGGCCTGCGCGGCAAAGTCACCGTCTCGACCAACATGGCCGGACGCGGCACCGACATCAAGCTGGGCGAAGACGTCGCCGGTCTGGGCGGCTTGCACGTCATGCTGACCGAAATGCACGACTCGGCCCGCATCGACCGGCAGTTGATCGGCCGCTGCGGACGCCAAGGCGATCCGGGCACGTACCGTCAGTACCTGTCGCTGGAAGACGACATCTTGCTGGCCGGCCTCGGCCCCGACAAGGCCGAGAAGCTGGAGGAGCTGGGCCAGAGCTCACCCGGTCCGTTCGACCACCTGGGCCGGCTGTTCCGCAAGGCGCAACGGATTATCGAGCGCCGCCATTTCCGCGACCGCCGCGTGCTGATGTACTACGAAAAAGAGCGGCAGAAACTGCAAAAGCAGATGGGACAGGACACGTATCTGGACACGGCAGGGTAGGAACCGCCATGCCCGATCCACTTCGCCAGGCGGTGGCCGCCGCGGCCCATCTGATCGTGCTCAAAGTCGGCACGCGCATCCTCACCCGCGCCGACGGCCGGCTCAATGAAGAACGAATCGCCGCGTTGGCCGACGAGATTCACCAGGCCCTCAACCTGGGACGCAAGGTGGTGCTGGTCAGCTCCGGCGCGGTGGGGGCCGGCATGGGCGCCTTGGGACTCACCCAGCGGCCCCGCGACCTGGCCCACCTGCAAGCCGTGGCCGCGGTCGGCCAGTGCCAGCTCGTCCAGACCTACGACCGCTCTCTGCGGGCCTTCGGCCGCCACGCCGCGCAGGTGCTGTTGATCGCCGACGATCTCGACGACCGCACGCGCTATCTGAACGTCCGCAATACGCTGCTTACGTTGCTGGAGTACGGCGCCGTGCCGATCATCAACGAGAACGACACCGTGAGCGTGGAGGAGCTGCAAACCACCTTCGGCGACAACGACCGGCTGGCCGCGATGGTCACCAACTTGCTGCGGGCGCCGCTGCTGGTGCTGTTGTCGGACGTCGACGGGCTTTACGACGGCGACCCGCAGGTTGCGGAGTCGAAACTGATTTCCACCGTGACCAGGCTCGACGAGTCGGTGTTTGGCTTGGTGCGCGACCGCCGCACGGGGCTGAGCAAAGGGGGCATGGCCAGCAAGTTGGCGGCCGCCAAGACCGCGGCCCTGGCCGGCGAAAACGTGATCATCGCCAACGGCCGCGAGCCGGGCGCCTTGGCCCGCATTCTGTCGGGCGAGATGGTCGGCACGCTGGTCGCCGCGCAGGGCCAGACGATTACTTCCTGGAAACGCTGGATCGGCTTTACCGCCCAACCGCGCGGCCAGCTTGTGCTCGACGACGGTGCCCGGCGGGCGATCGAAAAGCAGGGCCGCAGCCTGTTGGCCATCGGCATCGTCGATTGCGTGGGCGACTTCAACAAAGGTGACGTAGTGGCCCTGCGGGACCAAAGCGGAAGCGCGTTTGCCCGCGGATTGACCAACTACGCGGCGGCCGACGTGTTGCGCATCAAGGGCCTGAAGACCGACGCCATCGCCGCGGCCCTGGGGCATTGTCCCTATCAAGAAGTGATCCACCGCGACAACATGGCGCTGACCGGGTAGTCCGCCTTCGCTTTAGGAGTGGGCCGGGCCGTCACGCCGCCAAGGAGTAACGCCGCTCAGCCAACCCGAGCTGCCGTAAAGCCAGTTCCGACTTTTGCTGCCACTCCAAGCCATGTGGCGCGCGGGTCGCCCTAAGACAGGCCTCAAAGGCGGCCTGATTTCGCTTGGCCAGATCATTTGTCGGATCGAAGCGGATGGCCGCCTCAAATGCAGCACCGACCAAATCGGGCGAAAAACCGAGTTCGGCCTGAGCGATCGCTCGCCACTCTTCGAGTTGACTCTTTACCGTGTCCGACGCCTGCATCTTGAGCCCCGTTTCGCACATCGCGCGGCACTCGTCGAATCGCTCGGTGCTAAGGTAGTGGTGAGCTAGAAAAAGGTAAGGCCAGACTACCGGTGTGCCGAGCCTGACTGCTTGCTCGAAGTCCGTAACCGCACGCCTGCTACAGCCGTACTGCAGAATCCCGCGTCCTACGAGTAGCCCGTCGTTGTTCGGGTCCGCCTGCAAGCCACGCGAGTAATAATCCACGGCGACTCCCGCGTTTCCCAACAATTCGTGGCAGAAGCCCAACAGGCCGACCGTCATCGCGTAAGCCGATCTACGGCCCGCCTCGTTTTCATCCGCTTCAAGCTTCGCCACGTTCCTGTCGAGGACCGGAATCAAATCGCGGTAGAGTTGGGCTGAATCAGCGTCCGAGGCCGTTCTGGTCTCGTTGAAGCGGACGGCCGCCGCTCGGGCCACCACCACGGGAGCTTGGTTTTCCGCGTCCAATAATACATCCTTCGCCAGCTTCCCGGTGGCGCTTGGGTCGGACTCCGCCAGCGCGTGCAGATAGACCGCTCGGTAATGAGCATTTGCAGGATCGCTCTGCGACGCATGCCGGTAGAAGACCGCCGCCACTTCAGGATTGCCAGCCTCCAGCCAGATCGATCCTCTCAGATAGCCGAGCAAAGCCGGCGCGATATACTCTCTCCACCGTCGAAGCAGGGCAAGAGCTCGGTCCCATTCTCCGCTTTGCCGCGCCTCGAACGCCTCATTAAGCTGCTGCTGAGCCTGGGGATTCATCTCCTTGGGGTTGATCGCGGCAGGTGGCTCGCTCACAGAGTAGAGGTCCTCGGAGAGCCATTGCGCACGTGCCTTTTCCGTCGGGTTCAGGGCCTTTAATGGAGCGTCCAGAGCATCGCGGATGGCTTCGGCCTCCATCGAGTCGTCCTTTCCCTCTTTAATCAGCCGGTGAAGGTCAAGAAGTCCCTTCGCCACTAAATTGAAGCTCGGGCTGCCGAACACGGGTTGCGGAAGCATGGTCAGGTCTCGTCAATTTGCCAAGCGGCGCGGGTGTTCGCGAGGTCTGTCTGATACTGGGCCAAAGGGACGACCTGAACCGGGGCGATGACGCCGTGAGTAATTGGCGGTTGGCCTGCATCGAGGATCAACTCGAGGCCGCTCGCGATCGGCCTGTCCTGGAATGGCCCAGTTCCCATCGTAAAGCAAGACGTGTTATTTGCTCCGCCTGCCCCCGGCACAATCGGGCGGAGCCGTTTTGGGATTCTCGTGAATTCGAGATTCCGCCAACCACGAACAACAGACATCCCGGTCGAGTCCAGAACCACATTGCTCGCCGCGTCGACCGTGATGTCGACACCCGGGCGCACGCCCAATTCGGAGGAGCTTGCCGAACCCACGGCAGACAGGTTATCCGCGGGATGGCGTTTCATGGCTCGGTAGACTTTAGGCGGCTGGGCCGGTGCTCGGGTTGGGTTGCCGGTAGGTGAACTCATTGCATCATTATAGCGAGCCGCGCGCACCGCTTGCGAGCCGATTGGCCGATCTTGGACGGCATCCTGCGGCTACTCGGCCGGATCGAAGACCAACGCTCAGCTTAATGGCGCCAGCGACGTGACGGCCTGTTGCAAGAGACCCGTCAAGAACGGCGGCAGGCTGATGCCGAACCAGAGGACGAACAGCATCAGCCCCACGATCGGCGCGCCGGTAGAAAAACCGTCGGGAAACGAGGCCTCCGTGCGGGGGCGCGAGGGTTCGCCCAACACCACGCTAAGCACCGTCGCCCCCATGCCCACAAAGACCACCAGCAACGCCGCCAGGAAGATCGCCGCTCCGGCGTAGTGGCCGCTCGAAAAGGCCGCGCTGACGATGGTGAACTCGCTGGCGAAGGGGCTGAAGGGCGGCGAGCCGCAGCTCGCCAGGAAGCCAAAAAAGAACAGCGGCCCGGAAAGCGGCAGGGCCCGCATCGCCCCCCGCACGTCGTCGGTCAGCTTGCTGCCGTAGGCCCGATGGATGTTGCCGGCCGAAAGGAACAAGACGCCCTTGGTCATGGCGTTGTTGAACACGTGCAGCAGCGTGCCATATAAGGCGGCGCTGCCACCGATGCCGAGCCCGAACACCAGGATGCCCATGTGCTCCACGCTGGAGTAGGCCAGCAAGCGTTTGAAGTCGCGCTGCCGCACCATGAACACGGCGGCGGTGACCATCGACAAGAGGCCCATGAAGATCATGGTTTGCGAGGCGAACGCCTTCTCGCCGCCCGCCACCACGATCTGATAGACGCGCAAGACGGCGAAAAAGACGCAGCTCGTCACGCCGCCGGCCATCAAGGCCCCGATCATGCCCGGCGCTTCGCCGTAGGCGTCGGGCTTCCAGGTGTGCATCGGCGAGAGGCCCATTTTGGTGCCGTAGCCGACCAAGAGCAGAACGAAGGCGGCGTGCAGCCAGGGACGCGAGAGGTCGGGCGCGTGCCGCAGCAGGTCGTCGAACGCCAGCGAGGGGTGCAAGCCGGCGTGGAACGCCGAGTAGGCCAGAAACAGCGTTCCCAACAGGGCCAGGGCAATCCCCACCGAGCAAATCAGCAGATACTTCCAGGTCGCTTCGAGCGAGCGGACGTTGTGATTGAAGTAGAGGCTGGGGGCGGTGACCAGCGTGGTCGCTTCGACCGCCACCCACATCAGCCCCAGGTGGTGAGAAAGGACGACCAGCGTCATCATCGACAGCGCCAACAGCATGCACGTGCAAAGCACGCGGTTCGGCCGCTCGGGCCGCAACGCCAAATAGCCCGGTGCATAGAGCATCGAGAGGAAGTGCAGCAGGCTGACGGCCAGCAAGACGATCTTCCCGGCCGCATCGAGCGCCAGCCAATCGCCGGGCTGCGACTCGACCGTCGCCCGCACGGCGTTGACGACCAGCGTCAGGTGCAACCCGGAGCCGAGCGGCAACACCCAGGGCCGCCAGCGGTCGGAAGGCGTCAAGGCCGCCAGCGCGGCCGCGGCGGCGGGAATGATGATCAGGTCACCGAGCACGCTCACTCCTTCAATGCCGATAGGTGCTGCACGCCCACCGGATCGAGCGCCCGGTTGATGTGCTGGATGATGATGCCCATCACAAACACCGCCACAAACAGGTCGAGCAGCACGCCGGCCTCGACCATCGCCGGCACGGCTTCGACCAAGAGCAGGCCGAACACGAACACGCCGTTTTCCAGCACCAGATAGGCCAGCGTCTGGCCGATGGTGCGGACGCGCGTCACGAGCATCAAAAAACCCGTGAAGAGCGTGGCCAGCGAGGCGGGCACCACAAGCTGGGTCGGACCGCTCTCGCGCAAGGGGAGCGTGTGCGAGATCCAGATGGCCAGTCCCGTGCCCGCGGCGCCGAGCAAGAGCGACGTGATGAACCCGCCCAGCGGACGGATTTCAGGTCCGATGGTCACGTCGCGCATGGCGTAAAACAGCAGTCTGGGAATGACGATTCCTTTGACGACCACGGTGATGCTGGCCAACAAGGCCGTCTGCAGCGTGTGCTCGACCCAGAGCGGCGCCATCCCCAGCACCACCCCCTGCACCGCCACCAGATAGAGCACGGTGCGCACGCGGCCGGCGCCGAGAATGAAGAAGTTCAACAGCAGCACGATTTCCAGCAGACTGGTCAACGATAACATAGATCAACTCGGTACAAGCACGATGCCCAAACCCGACAGCACGCAGGCGGTAACCAGCAACCGAGGGATCTCGGTCATGCGCAAACGGGCCATCGTCGATTCGATCACGCCGATCAGGCCGGCCGTCAACAACACCTCGGCGATGAACAACAGCCAGTCGAACGGGGGAATGCCCGTGTGAAACGGCAGCAAGATCTGCACGATCATGGCACAGAACAGGAACAGCTTGATCGACGCGCCGTAGAGGATCATGCCCAGCGCGGGGCCGCTGTGGTCGAGCACCATGACCTCATGGATCATGGTCAGCTCCAGGTGCGTGTTGGGATCGTCAAACGGGATGCGCGAGTTTTCGGCCAAGAGTACGATGAACCAGCTCACCAGCACCAGCACCAGCGAGGCCCCGCCGTGCTGCCACTCGACGAGAATGGCGTCGCCGAGCATGTTCGACAGCCGCAGCGAATGCGACAGGCGGGCCGTCACCAACAGTCCGAAGAAGAGCGCCGGCTCGGCCAGGCAGGCGAAGGTGAGCTCGCGCGTGGTGCCCATGCCCTCGAACGACGAGCCGGTGTCGAGCGCGGCGAGCGAGAGGAAAAACCGGGAGAGCGCAAACAGATAGACAAATAGGATGGCGTCGCCCCGGAATGACACGGGCGAGTTTTCCGGTCCAAAGGGTATCAACAGCGCCGCCACCAGCGCCGCCGCCAGGCTCACCACGGGGCCGATGCGAAAGACCAGCGTGGTCGTGGTGCTGAAGACCGAGCCTTTTTGCACCAGCTTGATCAGATCGTAGTACGGTTGCAGCAGCGGCGGTCCCACGCGGCCTGCAAACCACGCCTTGGTCCTGATGATCACCCCGCGCAACAGCGGCGGCAACGCCAAGACCATGACGACGTGAACGAAGACCTCGATCGGACGCACTTGAAAACCTCAATAGGGCCAGACGAGCAGCAGCACCAGAATGGCCAGGATGTAAAACAGATAGGCTTGCAGGCTCCCCTGCTGGAACACGCGAAAAAACAGCACGCGGCCGCCCATCCACCGCATGGCCGGCAGCACGATGCGCTGCAATATGCTGTCGGGCGCCTCGCTGCGATACGCCGCCGCCTGGGGAAAAAGCTCGCGGATGGTGGGCGCGCTGACGTTGGGCCGCACAGCCCAACGAAACAACGACACCAGCACTTCGCTGAACGAGGTCGACGTGTATTGCATCCGCGGCGTGGGGGCCAGGTATCCGCAGCCCCAGGTCACGGAAGTCGAGGTCAGCTCGGGGCGGAGCCGCGTCCAGAGGGCCACGCCGCCCACCAAGCACAGCCCGACGAGCAAAAAGCCGAGCATGCTCAACCAGAAGAACGCATCTCGCCCTTCCGCACGCGTGAATTGGGCCAGCGACATCGGGCCGCTGGCCATGGCCACGCCATCCGCCGACGCCGAGGTCCACTCGACAATCGCCCGGTCGAGCGCCGGCACGACCAGGCCGGGCAAAAGGCCGATCGTCACGCACGCCAGGCCCAGCAGGACCATTGGCCCAAGCATCACCGCGCCCGATTCGTGGGCCTCGCCGGCGTACACGCTGCGCGGCGTCCCTAGAAACATGGCGCCAAACGCCATCGCATAGCAGGCCACCGCCATCGCTCCGATCAACGCCAGGCCCGGCGCCGCCAGCGACGCCCCCAGCAAGGTCTGCGTCTCGGAGACCTGCGATCCAATGCCCAGCATCGAGAACAGCCCGGTATAGATCAAAAACTCGCTCACAAAACCGTTCAGCGGCGGCAGTCCGCAAACCGCGACCGCCGCGATCAGAAAGCACGCGGCGGTCGCCGGCATACGCTTGGCCAGACCGCCCAACCGATTGATTTCGCGAGTGTGCGTGCCGTGCATCACGGAGCCCGCGCAGAAAAACAACAGCGACTTGAACAGCGAATGGTTCCACACGTGCCATAGCGCTCCGCCCAGACCGAGGGCCACCCACTCGGCCCGGCCCATCGACCGGCCGAGCAAGGCCACGCCCAGGCCGATGAAGATGATGCCCATGTTCTCCACGCTGCTATAGGCCAACAGCCGCTTGAAGTCTTGTTGTGCGACGCCGATCGCCAGCGCTACCACCCCGGAGACGACCCCCAGCGCCAACAGCAATCCGCCCCACCAGATCGGCGGCTGCGGCAAAAACGAATAGACGCGGACCAGGCCGTAGACGCCCATCTTGATGAGCACGCCCGACATCAATGCCGACACATGACTGGGCGCATTGGCATGGGCCCCCGGCAGCCAGACGTGCAACGGCATGATGCCGGTCTTGAATCCGAAACCGACCAGCGCCAGCAGAAAGACCACGGTGGCCTGCGTCGCGGAACAATCGAGTTGTCGCGGCCAATCGAATGAACCGCTCAACGCCCGCAGCAGCCCGAACAAGCCAAACAGCATCAGCGTGCCGGTGTGCGTGGCCACCAGGTAGATCCACGCCGTCTCGCGCACGGCCGGCTTGTCGTCTTCGGTGGCCACCAGCACGAACGCGCTGAGCGCCATCACCTCCCAGCCCATCAGGAAAACGACGCTGTTCCGGGCAACGACCAGCAGCGCCATGCCGGCCGCGCACAGTCCGTAGAACAGGCGAAGTCTGCGGCCGGTATCGGGATTTTCGCTCTGCCGCCAATAACCCTGGCCATAGATCGGCCCGAGCAGCGAAATCATGAAGACCGGCAACAGGAAAATGGCGGAGACGCCGTCGAGCCCGATATGGAAATCGGCGCCGGGCACCAACGGCCACGACCGCTGCCATTCTTGGCCGCTTCCGGCAGTGTACCATTTGCCCACGGCGGCGAAACCGGCGACGGCGCCGCCCGCCGCAATGGCCGTCGACAGCCACTGCCCCAATTCGCTCCGTCGGCCGAACAGCAAGCCAACGACGCCACTGAGCGCCAGCGCACCGATCGACCCGATCAACAACTCCATACCGAACACCACCCAGCGTCAACAGCAATGTCCCATAAGCTATCGTTCCGCCGTCCGGGTCACAACGGCTTTTTGGGCGGATCCGCAAAAAGTTGGTAGACAAAGTGTGCGGAAACGCCCTGCGCTTCGATTGTTTCCCGCCCGTCGTCATGTTAGCCTGATAGTCGTTCCAACACCCCGTGAGGCACTGTCTGTGAGCGTTTCGGCAACTTCCCTGTCGTGCCTGCTCGTCCTCTACCTGGGAGCCGCACCGCCGGAGCCGAAGGAGGAGCCGCCCGCGCTCTGGTCGCTCGAACCGCTGGTTCAGCCGGTAGTTCCCCTGAGTGCGGCCCAGGCGTCAAACCCGATTGACGCGTTTCTCGCCGTGCGTCATCAGTCCCAGGGACTGAAGCCGGCCGGTGCCGCCGACCGCGTCAGTCTGCTGCGCCGCGTGTATCTGGATTTGATCGGCTTGCCTCCCAGCCCGGCGGAACAGACGGCGTTCCTCGATGACCCATCGCCGGATGCCTATCTCAAGGTGGTCGATCGCTTGCTGGCCAGCGAGCAGCACGGCGTCCGCTATGGCCGTCACTGGCTGGACGTGCTCCGCTACGCCGACGTGGACGAGAATATGCGTGCCGCCCCCGGCATCCATCTCTGGCGCGACTGGGTGATTCGCGCCCTGAACAGCGACCTTGCTTACGATGAATTCGTGCGTACACAATTGACCGGTTATCGCAGCTCGAGCCGGACCGCAATGACGGCGACGGGCCAGCGATACCGGGTCGAGCCGCGGCCCGACGACCTGTTTGCGCTGGGCTTTCTGGCACGCGGGGCAGTGCTGCGCGACGGCGGCGACAGTCAGGAGCTGGCCCTGTCGGCCGTCGAGACCGTGTCTTCGGCGTTCCTCGGGCTGACGGTCGGCTGTGCCAAGTGCCACGATCACTTCTACGACCCGATCACGCAGCGCGATTTCTTTGCCATGAAAGCCCTGTTTGATCCACTGGTCGTCCGCAAGGTGCTCTTGGCCACGCCCGCGGAACTCTTCGAGCAGGGCCAGGCGCTCGACGCGCTCGACGGCCAGCGTGCCGCGCTGGAGGCGCCGCTCGAGGCGCTCATCGCGCCCTACCACAAAAAGTTGTATGACGAGCGTGTGGCCATGCTGCCGCCCGACGTGCAGGCGATCATCCGCAAGCCGGAAAAGCAGCGCACCCTTCAGGAGCAGAAGATTGCCGACGATTATTACCCCGTGCTGCGCATCGACGCCGGTAACCTGGTCGAGATCATGCCGCCGGCCGAGCGCACGCGCTACCAGGAGCTTGATCGCCAGCTTGGCGAGTTGCGCGGCAACCGTCGCGGGCGATCGCTGCCGGCCTTCTGGACCGTGGAAGTCGATCCGAAGAAGGCGGAGGAGCAAAGCTACATCCTGACCAGCGGCGACTCGGAGCGGCCGGAAAAGGACAAGCCGGTGGAACCGGGCTGGCCATTCGCGCCGTCGCCGATCGACTTCCGTGACGGGAGAATCGAAGCCTTCGCCGACTGGCTGACGGACCCGGCCAACCCACTGTTTGCGCGGGTGGCGGTCAATCGTCTGTGGCAGTGGCACTTTGGCGAGGGACTGCACGGCACGCCGAGCGATTTCGGCAACCTGGCCGGCCCGCCGGGGCAACGCGAGCTGCTCGACTGGCTGGCGGCCGAATTTGTGAAGTCCGGCTTCCGTATGAAGGCGGTCCATCGGCTGATCGTCACCTCGGAGGCCTACCAGCGGGCCTCGTCGCCGGACCCGGCCGTGGCGGCCGCCAACCAGAAGATTGACCCCGCCAACCGCTGCGTTTGGCACTTTCCGCTGCGCCGGCTCGAAGCGGAGCCGCTGTGGGATTCGATTTTCGCGGCAGCCGCAAGGCTCGATTTGTCGGTAGGCGGCCCCTCGTTTGATCTTCGCCCCGCGCGGGGCCGGCGCGGAAACGGCGCACGTCCGCGGGTCACGCAAGCGACGCGGACCACACCGGGGACCAGCCGAAGAGCGGCTTACATGGTCCGCGGCTACTCGACGAGCCGGGACGTCGTGCCGCATTTTCTCCAGGCCTTCGACGTGGAGGACGGCCGCGCACCCTGCCCCATGCGAACACAAACGGTGACGGCGCCGCAGGCCCTGTTTCTGATGAACAGCGACGCCATCGACCAGGCCACGACGCCGCTCGCCGAGCGGCTCGAGCGGGAATCGGCGGGCGCGCTTCCCGACGCCGTCGACCTGGCGTATCGCCTGACGCTGGCGCGCCGGCCGACATCGCTCGAGCGCGAGCGGGGCCTGGCCTACCTGGGCGACGACCCCAGCCGCCTCAAGGGCCTCGCCTGGCTGCTGTTCAACCTCGATGAGTTCTTGTACGTGCCATAGGAGCGAAGATGGCGGGAACAATCGTAATCAACGATCATGCTGATTGGCTGCCGGCGGGTTGGGTGCATGACAATGTCCTTGAGGCGGTCGCCACCGAGCTTCGTCAGCATGACGCCGCGCTCGCCGATGACTGCTTGGCGGCACGGACCACGCAGTCGCATGGCTATTTTGACATGCGGGGTTTGGACGCCGAAACATATCGGCGGTTTCTTTCGGCTGCCGAGCAAGCGCTGGCAACGATTCAATTGGCGGGGCCGGACGCCGTCACGCGGCGCGACTTTTATCCAGGCTACGTGGCGCAGTTCCAGCGCTTCTGCGAGTTGCTGCGTAGCGATCCGCGCGCCACGGTTGACGGCGCGGTAAGTGCCGCACGGCATGCACACGGGGCGTGACGACATCTTTCATTTATCATGATGGACGCAACCAAACTTTATCCCTGTGGCCGGATTTCCCGGCGGTCGTTTCTCCACCAGGCCGGCGGCGGCTTTTTGGGAGTCGCGTTGGGAGGGCTCTGGGCGGAGGCCGGCGAGATTCCCGATGCCGGCCTCGGACCGCACTTTCCGCCCAGGGCCAAGTCGGTGATTTTCCTGTTCATGTGCGGCGGCGTCAGTCATCTCGACACCTTCGATCCGAAGGGCAACAAGTGGGCGGGCAAACTGATCGACGTGGTCGGCTTCGGCGACAACCGCGCCGAGATGAAACGGCCGGTGATCCATTGCCGGCGCACCTTCACGCGCTATGGGCAGTCCGGCATTCCGGTGTCGGACTGGTTTCCGCACGTCGGCGGCGCGATCGACGAGATCGCGGTGGTGCGTTCGATGTGGTGCCACGAAAGCAATCATTTTCCGGCGGTCATCGAGACGTGTACCGGCCACCGCGGCCGCCAATTCGATCATCCGACGTTCGGGAGCTGGATGGTCCACGCGCTGGGAAGCGCCAACCGGAATTTGCCGACGTTCGTACACCTTGGCCGGCCGTCGTCGCCGGTGCAGTTGACGGGCGGCTACCTGGGCGCCAGCTTCGCGGCCACGCCGTTTCAGCCGGGCGACACGCCGGTGCCGAATCTCTATCCGCCGGCCGGCAACTCGGCCGCGGAGCGCGAGCGGCAAATGCAGGCGCTCCACGATCTGAACCAAGAATTCCGCCAACGCTACGCCATGAACTCTTACATCGCCGCCCGCGCCCAGGCTTACGAATTGGCCGCGCGGATGCAGCTCGCCGCGCCGGAGGCCGTCGATTTTTCCGGAGAGCCGGCGCACGTCCGCGCGCTCTACGGCATCGACGAGCCCTCGACCGACGATTTCGGCCGGCAGTTGCTCCTCGCGCGCCGGCTGGCGGAGCGCGGCGTGCGTTTCATCCAGGTGTGCCATGCCGGAGGCGGCAACGGCGCCTGGGACGCCCACGGCGACATCGAATCGCACGCGCCTCTCTGCCTGGCGACCGACAAGCCGATCGCCGGTCTGATCCGCGACCTGAAGCAGCGGGGCATGTTCGACGAAACGCTGGTCGTCTGGTCGAGTGAGTTCGGCCGCAGCCCCTGGTCGCAGAACACAACCGGCCGCGATCACAATCCTCGCGGCTACACAGTCTGGCTGGCCGGCGGCGGCGTGCGGGGCGGCACGGTCCACGGGGCGACCGACGAGTTCGGCTATAAGGCCGTCGAGGACCGGCACTATTACAGCGATTTGCACGCCACGATCCTGCGGCAGCTCGGTCTCGATCACAAGAAGATGACCGTCAGCGTGCTCGGCCGGACCATGAGGCTGGTCGAGGAGGGAGGCCCGATCGATGCGATCTTGAGCTAAGGCCCGCCGGACGTAACATGGCTTCACTGTTCGGAGGCGCGCAAACGCTTACGCACTTCCCTTAGACGGACGGCGATGAGCTTCTTCACGAGCGACTTGGGAAGCGGTCGATCGATGGCAAACCGCAGGGCACCTTGAGACGTCACATAATTGGCCAACTCGTTGGGCAGCTTGTCCAGCACGGAGCCGCTGTGAGGCACGTAGGTCAGATGGTTCTTGAACGCCGCAAATCCCGCAATCACCTTGCCGTGCAAGCGAAACGCCGGCATTCCGTAGGAGATGCACTCGTCTGCATCGGGGATAATGCTCAGAATCGTGCGCCGCAGCCGCTGCAACGTGGCCCGCTTTGGCTCATCGATCGTGGCGAGATAGTCGTCAATCTCTTGCCGTGACATGGAAAGCGCCAACGATGGAGCGGATTGTGTGCATATCGCTATAGGACATCGGGAGGGGCTTGAGGTTCTTCCTCCTCCGCTAATTCTCCAATCTCTCGGAGCCAATCATCCTTGTACTTTGAGCAGCTAGCGATGGACTTCGTAAAAAACTCGTTCACCCCTAGTTCGCCTGGAATGTGCGGGTGCGGGATATCTTTGGTTGGCGATCGCCTCATTCCAAGCGTGGCAAGCAGCTTGCCCTCGTGGTAGACAGCATATCTGTCATGGCAATCGGTTTTCGTAGTTACGTCAACCGCGCCGAGCTTTTTAATGATCTTTTTTAGCTGCTCTTTGGTGACGGCTCCGCGACCCATTCATTCGACCTTTGAGATGAACTGTCTAAGGATCGCCAATTGCTGTTGCGGTCGGCGACCCAACTTATCTCCATTTGCAAGAAAAAGTCGGAACGTCGAGGTAACGGTGTCTCGCAGCATGTTGAACGCTTCAATTTCTGTTGGTCCCGATGCGACGATTCCAGCGTCGAAAAATGTGGCAATAAAATAGCCATCCTCTGTTTTTTGAATACACGTAGGAATTGGCGACAGCAATCGAATGTCATCCGCATTGATTGCTGTAATTTCCGGGTAAAGCGCATCGTCGCGCTCAAGCAGGAGTGTCGGCTTCATCAATATGTGGCAGAGCAAGAGGGATATCAAATCGTTGCGCAAATGCGAAGATGGCGGGCGCATAAAAAACCGCGCACTTCGGCGCGGCAGTTCGGCATTGACGGCTTCCGCCAGTCTAGCCAAGCACCGGCCGTCCCATTTCGGTCGGTCATTGGGCGTCCATCGGCATTCTAGCCATTCAACTGATCCTCGTCTAGGATAAAATCTTTACCGAGACCCTTTGGCCGCTTGCACTGCCTACTTTGTCGGGCAACCGCGTTGTTAGACCTTCTCCAACTTACACAGAACCAGCTTCGCGACTGGATGGCCGCGCATGGCCTGCCGGCTTATCGCGCCGGGCAGGTGTGGCGGTGGCTGTTCGAGAAGCGGGCCGCCGACTTCGAAGACATGACCGATCTTCCCAAGTCGCTGCGCTCGCTGCTGGCCGATCATTTCCGGATCTGGACGACTTCGCTCGCGCACCATCAGTCGGCCGCCGACGGCACCGAGAAGCTGTTGTTGCAGTTGGCCGACGGCCAGCAGATCGAGTGCGTGCTGATTCGCGAAGGGCATCGACGCACGATCTGCATTAGCACGCAGGTGGGCTGCGCGATGGGTTGCGTGTTTTGCGCCAGCGGCCTGGAAGGCGTCTCCCGAAACTTGACGAGCGGCGAAATCGTCGAGCAAATGTTGCGGCTGGCCCGGCTGTTGCCCGGCGAGGAGCGGCTGAGCAACATCGTGGTGATGGGCATGGGCGAGCCGCTGGCCAATCTCGACCGGCTTTTGCCGGCGCTCGAAGTCGCCAGCAGCCCGGAGGGACTTGGCATCAGCGCGCGGCGAATCACCGTCTCGACGGTCGGTCTTCCGCCGGCAATCGACCGGCTGGCCAATCTCGGCCTGCACTACCATCTGGCCGTGTCGTTGCACGCCCCTAACGACAACCTTCGCAACGAGTTAGTTGCGGTGAACAAGAACATCGGCATCGACCCGATCCTGGCGGCGGCCGACCGCTACTTTGCCCAAACCGGCCGGCGGCTGACCTTTGAGTACGTCCTGCTGGGCGGCGTCAACGATCGGCCGGCCCACGCGCGAGAGCTGGCCCAGCGGCTGGCGGGCAAAACGGCCCTGCTGAACGTCATTCCCTACAACCCGGTGGCCGGTCTTGCGTACCGGACGCCTTCGGCGGCGGCCCAGCAGCGGTTCGTCGAAATCCTCACGCAGTCGGGAGTCAACGTGCAAATCCGGCAACGGAAGGGCGACCGGATCGACGCTGCCTGCGGGCAGTTGCGGCGTTCGCGGCAGGCCAGTTTAGTCGCCGGACAGATTGACACTCCCCAACCGGCCTAGAGCGGATCTGACCGATATAGCGAGCTGAGCCGCCCCCGACCTACGCCACCGACTTGGTGGCGCCCTCGGTCGCGTTGGATTCGATGTGCCCGCCCGGCTGGCCATTGGCTCCGGCATCGGGCGGCGGCGGCTCGCTGGCCGCCGCACTCGACCGCTTGCGCCGCAAGCGCCGCAGCCGAATGCGATCGATGCGGCGACGATGGCGGACGTAAAAGTAGAGCACGACAGCCAGCACGGCCGACACGATCACCACCGTGAGAGCGATTTCGGCCTTCTGGATCCGCTGCCAGAGGTTCAGGATCTGCTCGGCGAAGAGGTAGCTCAGGCCGAAAAACAGCGATACCACCAGCGAGGCCGAGATCAGGTCGCAGAGGATGAAATAGCGGAACGGCACCCGCAAAACGCCGGCCGCCACGTAGACCGGCGACCGCACGCCCACCAAAAAGCGCGTGACCAACAGCGCCGTCAGCCCGTGCTGGCGGATTTTCTGCTCCATCTTTCGTTCGGCCCGCGGATTGAGAAAGCGGGCGAACCAGCGGTGCTCGCGCAGCAGGCCGTGGCCAAAGTGATAGCCGATGGCATACGACACGCAGTCGCCCATCATGGCCGCCACGATGCACGTCAGCAAGGCGGCCAGCGGCTCGAACGTGCCGTTATGGCTGGCAATGCCCGCCCCAATCACCAAAAACTCTTCCGGCACCGGCAACCCCATGCCCGTCAGTACGATAGGCAGGCCCAACAGCACGTAGGGCAGCACGTCGTTGAGCAAAGTATCAAGCATCGACAGGGTTGCCGGGAAAAGCCGGAACGATTCTTCTGGAAACAACGGAGGTGCCGCGCCTGCGGGCCCGAGGTATTCTACCCCGCGGGAAGCAGTCGAGTAAATTCAAACTAGGTTAGCGGCAGGAAAAAAGCCGTTTATTCATCTCTTTCGTCGCGTCGATGCCGCGGCGCACAGACAGAATGTCGGTGCCGAGCGAAATCATGCGGCAACCCTTGTCGTAGGCCCGCTCGGCAAAGGCGGGATCGGCCGGCACCACCCCCCAGTGCTTGCCGTGGCGGCGGCAGGCGGCAGCCACGGCGTCGATCGCTTCCCAGACCTTGGCGTGCGTCGTCTGTCCCAGGATGCCCAGCGACTGCGAAAGATCGGCGGGGCCGACGAACAACAGATCGACCCCCTCGATGGCCGCGATCGAATCGGCCTCGGCCAACGCTCCCAGCGTCTCGATTTGAATCGCCACGAAATGTTCGCGGTTGGCGCGCTCGGCAAACTCGCCCTGCGTGCGGTGGGTATAGTCGGCATCTCGGCCGGAGGTGTTCATGCCGCGCATGCCGCGGGGGGCGAACTTCGTCCAGGTCACGAACTCTTCGGCCTGGGCGGCCGACCGGATTTGGGCCGCCATGACGCCGCCCGCACCGGCTTCCAGGTTTTGCGTCACCTGGGCGTAATTCGTGGGAGGCATTCTCACGAACTGGTCGAAGCCGTTGGCCCGCGCCGCCAGCGCGGCCCGCTCGATGTCGTGCCAGGTGAGCCCCACGTGTTCCTGGTCGAGCCAAAAGCCGTCGAAGCCGCCGCCCAGTCCGAACAGGTCGATCAGCACGGGACTGATCAGCCGGCCGGTGCAAAAGATGCGGCACAGTTCGTTCTTCGCCAGCAGGTCTTTGAATCTTCGCGTCATGTCGGGCAGTTTGACAGCGGATTTTGGCCGCGTCAAGCGCGGCAGGCCCCCCAGACAGCTTATGACGCGCCTTACACGCACTTCCGACTCTCTCAAGCCGGCGACTGAGCAACTCAGTTTGCGCCGCTCGTTGAGAAGAGCGGCAACGGCCCGAAATGTCCGGCCAACACCGAGGTAGGATCGATTTTGAGCCAGTCCCGCAGCACGGCCGCATAAACCTGACGGAAATCGACCGTCATCTTGAGGTCGCCCTCGTCGAGATCGAGCAGGCGAGGTGTTTGTCCAAACAGCCCGCCCTTCACGCCGCCGCCGGCCAGGAGCATAGGCGCGGCGGTGCCGTGATCGGTGCCGGCCGAGGCGTTCTCGGCCACGCGGCGGCCGAACTCGCTGAACGTCATCAACAACACGCGCTCGGCCAGCTTCGCCTCGGTCAGATCATCGACAAACGCCGCCACGGCGCCGCTCAGCTCGCCGAGCAGCCGGGCGTGCGTGTCCATCTGCACCGCGTGCGTGTCGTAGCCCGACTGCACCACGTAGTAGACCCGCGTCGGCAGATCGGCCTCGATCAGCCGGGCAACCATGCCGAGTTGCTGGGCGAGCGGATTCGCCGGATACGTCGCTTTGCCGCGCTCTCGCGCCGCGGCGGCGCTCACGGCATCGGCCGTCGTGTAGGCGTCGAGCGTGGCGCGGCGGACGAATGCATCCAAATCGTCGTTCGACGCATCGGCGGCCGCCGCGGCACGGGCAGAAGCATTCTGCACCGCCAGCTCGTCGAGCCGCGAAAAACTGCCCGCCACCGAGCGCCGGCCGATCACCGCCGCGGGCAAAGCGCCGTCGCCCACCAGCATCGCCGCCGGCGCGCCGGACTGTGGCGGCAACTGGTCCAGCGCACGCCCCAACCATCCATAACCCTTGTGTTCCGCGCGATCGAATCGGGCGGTGTGCCAGATGGCCATGCTCACGTCGTGCGAGCGATTGGGGTTCGGGTATCCGACGCCCTGCACCACCGCCAGCCGCTGTTTTTCGAAGAGATCGGCCATGGCCCGCATGAAGGGGTGCAAGGCCACCTCGTCGCTCAGCTTGTGCAGCCGGTCCGCCGGCAGCCGCAGCTTGTCGCGATGCTTGGCGTAGCCTTCGTCGTTATAGGGCACGACGGTATTGATGCCGTCGTTGCCGCCGCCGAGCTGGACGACCACCAAAATGCGGTCGTCGCGTTTTGCTTCCACGGCCTGCGCCAGTTGGGCCAAGAAGCCCGGTACGGTGGGGGCCAGGGCAATCAGGGAAGAACGTTTCAGCAATTGTCGTCGGGTGAACATGATTTTGGCTTTCCGATTTTGGATTTTGGATTTTGGATTTTGGATTGGTTCATATGCTGTACGCGTTAATGGTGAGACCGGCAATGTGTTGCCGGTCAGCCCACCTGGTTCCGTGTAGGGTGGAAAAAGCGAGATTGCGAGCGCCGGCCCACTCTTGGCGACGGCGCTTTTGATCTCCAGCGCGCTGGAGATCATCCCCCACATGGTGCAACGGTCTGCTCGATCGAGACCGGCAACGCGTTGCCGGTCTCTTGCGGGGAGGCCCGTTCGAGTCTGCGTTGTGGGTCTCTTCCCTTGATCCATCCTCCGCTCGATCTGTAACCTGTCCCCTGTAACCTATTCCCTATCCCAACTGCGCCCACGGCGCGCCGAGCATCGCCGCCACCAGCCGCCGGGCGTTTTCGGGCGTGAGAGCGGTCTCTTCACCGAAAACGGTCGTTTTGACACGCTTAACTTCCTCGTGGCTTTGGCCCAGCCAAATCGTTTGTGCCAGAAAACCGGCGAAGTCGTCGGCGTTCTGTCCGCAGCCGCGCCGCTGGGCCAATGCCAGCCAATCGGCCGGCGCGGCGGCGCTTTGCAGCGATCCGTCGGCCAGCCGCTGGGCGAAATTGCCACGGGCAATCAGCGAGCGGCTGTTGATCCACGCGCGGCCGCCGGCCCAGCCAAACACGTTGGGCGGCTCGAACAGGTCCTGGCCCATTGCCGCCGCCCATTCGGCCAGCACGATCGTGCTGGGCGGCGGATCGAACAACTCCAACGCCCGCACCGCGCCGACGATATATTCGGCCGGCCCCAGCACGCGGTTGCCGATGTTCTCCTCGGCGAAAAAGGCCGCCGACCGCAGTACCGTCTCGACCGCCCAGCCCACGTTCAGCTCATGCTCGCGCAACCCAACAGCCAGCTCCGCGATCGCGGGCTCTTTCACCACTCCCTCGCCCATGAACAGCTCGCAGATGCGGCGGGCCAGCCGCAACGACGTGGCCGGGTGCTCCAGCAGCATGGACATCAAGTCGCCGCCGCGCCAGTTTCCGTGCCGGCCAAGAATCGTCTTTTCGCCCTCGTCGTGATAGGCCGCCACTTCGCGAAACTCGCGGTTCTTGACCGTCCAGCCCGTGAGCGCACGCGCGGCTTCCTTGACGTCGGCCTCGCTGTAGTTGCCGACGCCGAGCGTGAACAGCTCCATCAGTTCGCGGGCCAGATTCTCGTTGGGATGTTGGCGGCGGTTGCTGTCGGCGTCAAGCCAGACGAGCACCGCCGGGTCTTTCACCACGTGGACGAGCAGCTCGGCAAACGGCGCTCGGGCGAACTGCCGAAACAGATCGTTCTGCCGCCGCATCAGGGCCACGTCTTGCACCTTGCGGTAGCTCGTTGCAAAGTGGTTGTGCCAGAGGAGCGTCAAGCGTTCGCCGAGCGGGTCGGGCGAAAAGATCATGCGATAGAGCCACCACGCTTTGAGCCGGTGGATGTTGCCCGACGCCACCGCCGCGTCGGCCAACAGCCGCGACGTGGCCTCGAAATCTTCCGGCACGGCCGCCGTATACGCCTTGCCCGCCAGCAGCCGCTCGACCGCCGCCTGAGGACCGTCTTTCAGATCGCGGTCGATCTCTTCCCACGTGGCCGCGAAGCCCGCCCGGCGGTGCAAGTGAACCACCCGCCGCAGGTTCCAGGGCGCGGCATCGGTCGGCTTATACAGCGACCAAGCGGTTGCGGGCAAATAATTCATCATGGCTGTCACATTCGAGGGTGTCGCTCTTGGCGGGCGAGACCCATTCTACTATTCGCGTTCGACGACGATCTCGCCCAAATCGAGCGTTTGGTTCGGCTTGACCTGGAATTCTTTCACAATCTGCAGTTTGCCGGCCCGTTTCGCCGAGACTCGATAGCTTGCTCCAGGAATCAGCGCCGGTAAGGTGAGCTTGCTCTCCTCGTCGCCTTCCGACGGGAAGGGGTTGTTGGTGCGGTCGATATTGGAAATAAAATCAGAGTCGGCCATGAATTCTCCGCGCTGAGCCGCCTCGCCGTCGTATCGGTAGACGCCCGGAGTTACGACCATTTCGACGTTGGCATAGTTACTGGAGACGGGTCCGCCCTTGCCGCCGGTCAACCGCAGTGTGGCCTTGCCGCAGGGCTTGAGGACGACGGTCCGCTCTCCGTCGCCCGCCTTGATGACTTCGGCAGCGCCGAGTCGCCGTTTGGCGTCTAAGAAGCAGACGGGGTATTCCACGTCCTTGGCGAGGCCCGCAAGTTCGAACCGCCCGCCGAGGGTGGGCGTAGTGTGGCCGCGCCAAGTGAGCGAATGGGGGGATATGTTGAGCCGCGAGACGACCAGGGCCTCGTCGACGGGGTTGCCGAGCTCGTCCACGATTCGTCCCGTCACGGTCGCCCCCGGCTCCAGCTCAACCTTCACTTCAATCGCATCTTGGCCCGCTTGCGGATCGAGCTTCGCGATCGCGTGCGTATAGCTCCGCTGGCCTCCCGGTTGGCCTTGGCTAAGCTCCCGGTCGCCGATCCCTTGTAGCACGTAGTTTCCTTGCGGGCTGTTTACCAGCAACCGGCCGGGACCGGGCAGCACGGCGATTGAGAACAATCCGTCTTGGCCTGAAGGCTGGATAGCCTGCCAGCCGGTGAGGATGTCGTCCGACGCATTGCGGTTGTTCGACGTTTCGGGCAGGTACTGCACCGCCGCGCCAACAACCGGCGTTTCGCTTCCCGCTTCGACAACCCTGCCACGCACCAGCACGCCGCGCGGCAACGTCATATCGACTTGCTTGCTGCGCTCGATGGCTTTCCACTCGATGGCTTTGTCCAGCGGCGTTTCGCGAGCCAGGTAGGCGCTGCCGTCGGGCGGATAGGCCGTCACGCCAAAGCGAATGCCCGCTCTGGGGCTGATGCGGTAATGCCCTCGTTCGTCGGCCCTTCCCGCCACGGATACCATCGAACCGAATTGCTCCTGGCTGGCCCAGATGGTGATGCGAGCATGAGGCACGCACTGGCCTGTGTCGGCGTACCGCACTGTGCCCTCGAAGGGTTGGGCCGGGGCGAGCACCAAGGCGGCCTCCTCTCCCGGCTTCACGTTCTTTATCAGCGGACGGTACGTTTTGTCGCGTGTACCCCGCTGTTCCTGCGCGCCGGTATTGAGGGCGATGTCTTGCTCCGCGAAGCGATCATCTCCCGCGACCTCGAGCGTCACCCCGTGGTTTGCGGCGAGCCCCTGAAGCACGAACCTTCCTTGGGCATCGGAAGTGACCGCGGCGAGCCACGCCGCCGGCGCCTTGTCGCCGCCGTGATAGCCGACGCCCTGCGCCTCATGGATGTTTTCCGTGCGCACAACGACCGCGACAACGGAGATCCGCACGCCGGGCGCGGGCCGCCCTTCGACGTCGATCACCTTGCCGCGGACCGCCTCATGATCGGGAAGTTCCAGCGCAGCTTCGCTTTCCGCGGCGTCGAGGTTCAGTTGCCGCCAGGCGATCGCGGAGCCATCTTGTCGGGCAATCACGTTGGCGTAGGAATGCGTCTTTTGCGAGACGTCCGCGAGATTTAACCGGTACTCGCCGTTTTCGTTCGTCGTCGCCTCGGCCAGAACTTCACCAGTCCAGCCGAAATCGCCGCCGCGTTGTACGGACGTTCTTCGCGCGATCACCGCGACGTGCGCGCCGCTGGCCGCGCGGCCGTGGCGGGTCACGTGGCCGCGGACCGTCTTGGCCTTGGCCGACAATGTGGCCCTCGCTCCGTGGCTGGCATCGACGCTAATTGCGGCACCGCGCAGTTCGTGGCCCTCCTTTCTTTCTTTTCGCGAAACCGTCTGCACCGGCCCCTTGACCACCAAATCGCCAAGGTCGTGCGTTTTTCCCGAACCGACGGAGAAGTCTCGCTTATCACGGGAAAACTGCAAGATGCTCATGCTGCCCGGCATCGAGCGGATCAACACATAAGGCTGGCCGGGGATCAGATCGTCGGTGCGGAAGCGTCCGTTCGCGTCGGTGATGGAAAAGAGTTCGCTCGCAGAGGAATTCCCATCGCGCTGGAACCAGACGTGCATCCCTTCGATGGGCGCGCCGTCGGCGTCGAGTACGCGGCCAACGGCGGACCCACACGGTTCGAGCCGCACCGTCAGCGGCGCGGCCTCATCGGCGGTGATGGTGCGGAACGCGCCGAGCTTGTCGCGCTCATGGTGGAAGGCTATGTCGCGCTTCTCGTCAGGCCCCAGCGCCGTCACTGTAAAGTCGGCGCTGGATAGAAGCTGCCAAGCGATACCAGGATTGTCCAGAAAAGCCCTCGCGCCGGCCAAAGGTTGGCCGCTGGCGTCGAGCACTTGTCCGCTCAGGGTCCGGCCGCGCACCAGGCGCACGTCCAGCGGTTCTGGCGGCGTCCGCGCGTCGGGACTAATGAGCACCGTCCGCGCGTGGCCGACCTGGCTCATGAAGCCAAATGCAAGACCAGCGCGGGCCGTGGGCAAGGAGTCGGGTAAGCCCCGCTTCAGCTCCGGCAAGTGCGCCAACGCGCGATGTTCCGGCGACCGCTCGAAAAGCTTGACCACGTCGTCGTAACCGACGCGAATCGTCGCGTACCCGTTCGGCACGCCGTCCGGGCGATCGACCGCCAGCGCGCCAGGCCCAGGCGCGACGACGATGCGGAACGAGCCGTCGGGGCCGGAGCGCGAGTGCGAGTGGAGATCCACGCCTTGTTCGGCGAGAGATGCCACGTGTTTATTCAGATAGAGCGGTTGGTAATGGATGCCAGCCACCAGCGGCCGACCGGTTTCGCTGTCCACGATAGTGCCGCGAAGCTCGATGCCTTGCACCAGTTCAACGTCTTGCACGAGCGGTGCGAGGCCGGTCGCATCGGCAACCGTTGGACTGGCGCGAAAATAGGCCGGTCCGTCGGCGCGCGGCTCGACGCTGAGCGTGTAGTTGGGCTCTTTGCCGCATCCCTCAAGAACATAACGGCCTGCCTCATCGGTCTCTGCCACGGCGGTCGTGGTGTTCCAACATCGCACCTTCACGCCGCGCACCGGTCGCCGCGTCGCGCGGTCGCGCACGACACCCTCAATGCTGCGCGCGGGTTCGGCCACATAGTCGGACACGGCGCCGTACAGAACGCGACCAGCCCGCGGCGCGGAGGTCGGTTCGACCGGCGGCGCAGGACCGCGAATCGTCTCGCGCACCGCCGTGGTCGCTTCGAAGGTCGTGTGGCGGATGCCGGCGCCGCGCACGTGCAACTTCACCACGGTATTGGCGCTGAGTCCGGCGATGCGGAAGCGTCCATCGGCTGCCGTGGTCACTCGGGCCGGCTGTTTCGGCAACGCACCGTATTGCCAATCTTTGCCCATCCGCAACAGAGTTCGGCCTTGGGCGACGTCGTCGAGCACCATCTTCATCATATCGCCGTCGTAGCGGAGGATTGTTTCGACCCGCAGTTCGACTCCCGCGAGCGGCCTGCCTTCCGCGTTGACGATACGCCCGGTAATCGTTTTCTCCTCGGGCAGGTTGAGAACAATGTCGCCGGGCGGTTGGTCTTTGCGCAGATACTTCCAATCGGGCGCGAGGCCGTCGGCAGTTGCGACCACGAGCAAGTCGGGCTTGGCGCCGATTCGTTCGTCAAATTGCGGCCAGCGGAGCGAAAACTCGAAGCGGCCCGCGTCGTCGGTCGCGGTCGATGCGAGCGGCGGATCGTCCGCGTCGAAGACCGCCAAACGCACATCCACGGCGGCGCCGGCGACAGGTCGTCCGTCGCCATCCCGCACGCGACCGCTGACAATGCTTTCTTTGACCGGCTGAGTGGACGACGCGCCTTTCTCTTGGTTGTCTGAGACGGAGTCGTCACCCACAACCAGATCGCCGAGGTCTTTGACTTCACCCGCATTCACTTGCACGTCTTTGAAAGGAATGCCGATGAACATGTCTATGGTTTGGCCTTGATAGGGGCGCGGCGCCGATGCGTTTGAATAATAGGTCCATCCGGGAATCAGCCCGTCGAGCCGGAAACGCCCTTGCTTGTCGACGGGGATTCCCGTCGGACTTCTTGCCAAGCTGGGATGCGGCGCCCAGACCGCCGAGTTATCGTGGGCGAAGGCTGCGCTAATCGTAGCGTCATCGATCGGCTCGCCGTCGGCGTCGACCAAACGCCCTTGAACGCTGCCCCCCGAGACTAGTTTGATCTCAACAGTCTCTTTCCCGCCGTACTGCACGAAGCCGCCGCCCGCCAGGTTTCGCCAGCGGTGGAAGACAAACACTTTGCGTCGTTCGCCAGGCAGCAAGTCCTGGATTTCAAACTGCGGCCCCTCTTGATTTTGCCATCCCCAGCGCTCGTTGGCGCCGTGAGCTAGGAATCCAACCACAGGATTGCCCTTGGGATCCACGACGCGCACCGCGACCGGGCGGCTGACGAACAAGGGCATGTCGACGCGGACGCTCTCTTGCCCGGCAGTCGTTGAAACCTCGGCAACCCGTTCGTAGTTCGTCGAAATAAGCTGCTGCTGCAACGTCGGGAAAACCTTTCCACCGCCGAGGTCCTTGCCGCCCGCAATCTCGTTGGCACCGAACCCGCGCGGGTAGCGGTCGATGTCGTGGTGCTTATCGAAACCGTCGTAGCGGAACGCCAGAATGCCGCGGCTGGGCAATACCGGCACGCGAAACTCTCCGTTGGCGTTGGTCCAATAGCGGCCGTCCAAAAAGGCCTCGGTCAGCCCAGGAATGGCCTCCTCCAGCTCGCGGTTCTGGAAGAAATGGTAGCTGATCTCTCCGGTGAATGGCTTGCGGGTTTCCGCGTCGAAGACGCGTCCCTCAGCCCATACGCCACGCTTGAGTCGAAAATCTCGCTCGATCACGGCGCCCTGGGCGGAGGTGTCAGTTGCATGCCCGACGGGGATATATGCCGCGTTGCCGGTGGCAAAGGCGACCAGGCTGTTGCCGCTGCCGACGGGCAGGCCCGTGATTCGATAGCGGCCGGCCGCGTCGGTGGTGGCGGCGAGATGTTCCCGCTCTCGACTGGTGGTCACAAGCTGGCCTTGCACCTGGAAGGCCCGCACGACGGCGTCGGCGATCGGTTCGCCGGTGTCAAGATCCAGCACTCGCCCTTCGACCGGCTTGGAGGGACCGACGACGAAATCGAACTCGTTGGAGTAGACCGCCAGTGTACCGCCTCCCTCGAACCGATCGAGCACGATTTTCTCGCCCGGCTCGTTTCGGGCCACGATTTCCGTCGCTTCGATGCCGTCACCTCGCACCAATAATTGCACGAACCGCTTGGCGCCGATGTCGCGCAGCTCGAAGCGTCCCGTCGCATCGGTCACGGCGCTGGGCAATACGTCTCGCAACTGAACCGGCTCAATGACGTTCATTAAGTTGGCGACCCGCTGCCGCCAGACGGCGTTCTCAACTCCGCGAGCTTCGGCATCCCCGTAGCCGCCAATGTCTCTTTCGCCATTGAACCAGCGGATGCGGACCTTCGCGCCGGCGACCGGCTGCCCATCGATGTCGATCAAGCGTCCGCGGACCGGTTCGCCGGCTTCGGGCAAGCGCGTCCGCTCCTGTTGAGCGCCGGTCACCGCGCGCGCCAGCGCCTCAAGGAATCCTGCCGGCGGGCTCGTCGCCCGGCGAATCTCGTCGGGCGAGGTGAACGCGAACCCGTGGCCGGGCGCCGTGACCGCGATTCGATCCGTGTAGCTCCAACTCGCCGGCATCGTCGGCTCGACCGGCGGCGGTTCGGCAAAATGGTATTTGCCGTCATCGCCGGTGGTCGCCAGCAATCGCGGCGGCTCGGGCTGTAGATCGTGGACGCGTGCGCGGATCCAATACAGCCTCGCCCCCGCCACCGGCTTGCCGTCCGCTCCCACCACGATGCCGTGCAGTTGGTTGTCTGGTGCCCGCTCGGGCTTATCGGTTTGTTCCCGCGGTTTCCCACGTTCCTCGGCGGCCTTCCGCTTGGATTCCGTATCGTCGGCTTTACCGGCTTCGGCGTTGGCTTTCTTATCCACCGCGTCGGATGCCGCTGGCGGGTCGGCCAACGACGGCCGTTGACCCAGACCGACGAAACCCACGGCGGTGGCCCCGATGAGCCCGCCGGCGATGATCAGGACAACCAAGAGATTACCTGTCCGCGTGGAGAGACTGCGCGACGAATCGACGATCCGCGTCACGCGCCTGGCCAAGATCGACCGCAACGACACCATAGCGACGCCGGCCGCGCCCACGGGCGGCGACGAAAGCTCGGCGATTTCCAACAGCCCGCGCGCATACCCTTCTCGGTCGCCGCCAAGCTGTACGACATAGTCGTCGCACACCTCCTCAGCCGCAGACTCCAGCCGGCGCGCGAGCAACCACACGAGCGGCTGATAGAAAAACAGGGCCTCGGTCAGTCGCATCAGCAGGTTCCACCAGCCATCGCGGCGGCGCAGGTGAGCCAGCTCATGAACCAACACGTCGCGCAGTGGCAGCGACGCCTCGGCTTCGGGCAACAGCACGACCGGACGCCGCAGCCCCGCCAGGCAAGGGCTGGCCAGATACGGACTGCGACGCACCTCCGGCGCGGCTACTGCAAGCAGGGCCGAGAGTTCGCGGCAGGCCTGCTGCGCGGTTGGCTCGGCCACCGCCGCCGCGCGACGCAGTCGGCCTAGCCGGCGCCAAGCCAGGCCCAATCGCGCGAGAAGCCACGCCGATACCGCCAGCCATATCAGCGCAATTCCGATCGCCGCGTAGCCGAATGCCCGCACGTGGAACGCCGATGGCTGACGGGCTTCGGCGGCCGACTGCCGTACGGGCGCGTTGGGCGACACCGGTGGTTCTGCCGCTGGTTGTAAGGTGGAAAAAGCGAGCTTGCGAGCGCCGGCCCACCGAGATGGACGCGCCGCATGGTGGGCCGGCGCTCGTTCCACTCGCTTGTCCCACCCTACGCCCGTAACAATGCCGAAATCGCCGGGCAGTGGCCCGCCCTGTGCCGCAGAATTGGCGACGACCGTGGCCTCTTCGGCACTTTCGGGAGGAAACGATTTCAACTCCTCGTAACCCCAGGCCACGGACAATTCCACCGACCAGCCGGAGACGCCGCCGCGTGCCAACAGGGAGGTTACCAGCGGGCAGACGATTACCGCCGCCAACGTCGTGCGATACATGGCCGACTGCAACGCCGAGCCGCGGCGGCCCAAGAACCACGCGACGGCCAGGCCCGCCGCGATCAGCAAAGTCGATTGCAGCAGCCAGTTGGCCGCGAACGAGACGACGGCCCGCGCCGCGTCGAGCAGAGCCATTTGCGCGTGAAGCCAGTGCATGGCGGTCACCTCACTTCTTGATGCGTCGATTGATGAGCTTGCGAATCTCCTCGATTTCCTCGCGCGAGACGTTTTCGTTCTTCAGCAGATGGGCCACCAGGCCCGACGCGCTGCCGCCGAACACGCGCTCCAGCACGTCGCGCGTGGCGCTCTGCTGGAACTCCTGTTCCTCCACCAGCGGGTAGAACACGAACGTCCGTTCCCGTGCTTCGTGCGACACGGCGCCTTTTTCCTCCAACCCGCGCAGCAAGGTCTGCACGGTGCTGTGGGCGATCGGTTCTCGCCGATTGATGGCGTCGGTGATTTCGCGGGCCGTCGCCCGCCCGCGCTTCCACAAGACCTGCATGATGACGAGTTGCACTCGGCCGAGTCGAGGTGCTGGCATGAATGTCTTTCCTTTGAATGCCGGTTAGTTTACTCTGATAAATCTATCAGCATAGACTGTCGCTGTCAACCGAATTCTTTTGATGCTGCCGCCGGGCAAGCGTTCGGCGCACACTGCGTAGCAGAAACTCGTGAGAGTTCTGGCCCAACTCGCGACGGCGGCCAGACTTCTCACGAAGCCTGCTACGGGCGGGGTCGACCGCGTTGCTCCGCGACTACCGCCGCCTTGTCGTTCAGTTGAGCGCCTTCATTTTCAAATCGCCCAGTTCGAGTTGTTCGCCCGGACCGAGTTGGCGGTTTTCGCTGGTGATGCGTGGACCGCCGAAAAACTTGTCGCCTTGCTGGAAGCTCAGAGTCAGCCGCTCGCCCGGCAACACGTTTTCCACCCGGAACCGGCCTTCCGCGTCGGTCTTAAGCGGCGCCTGGTCCCGCTGCAGGAACCAAAACAGCTCCCTAGCGGCGCGACGCTGGTAGCCGATCTGCACCACCGCGTCGGCGAGCGGCTCTCCGTCAGGGTCGAGAGCACGGCCGGCGATGCTGGCCGTTGGCCGCAGCCGGACCGTCACCGGCCCTGGCTCGCCGCCGGTCAGTGTCAGCGACGCGGCCAGGTGGCGCCGGGCATGGAGGATGCACACGTGTCGCGGCCGGTCGGCCCCAAGGCCATAAATCGTGCAGGTGGCCGCCGCGATTTTGAAGGTGATCGGCCCCGTGTCCGCCACCCCGGAGACAACCGCATCGGTCAGCGGCTGACCCTGCTCATCTTCGATCGCAATGGTCGCGGTCTTGCCGGGATCGAGCGGCAAGTCGCACGTCACCGGCCCGCCGTCGGGCGCAAGGTCGAGAACCTTGACGGCATTTTGCATTGTCAGCGACTGCCTTGTATCGTCCGCGCCGGCGAAATAACGATCGTCGTCGTCGCCTATCGTCGGCACGCGTTTACTGTCTTCTTCGCTGAAGCTGGCCTGCCGATAGGTCATCGGCTTGTTGCCGTCGATGCCTGGACGGCCGATTTGCACCCCCCTGGCCGTCAGCACGCCGGGGCCTGGAATGGCCAATATGCGGAAGCGGCCGTCGTCGTCGGTCTGCTTCGACCCTGTCCGCAGGAATTTGGACCAACCGTAGCCGGGGTCGTCGGCATACTGGTTTCCGGGCAGCGGCACAAACTGTACGCTGCCCTTCACCCTGCGGCCGGTTGCCTGGTCGAACAAACGGCCCTCGACAACGACCCCCTCCTTCATCTCCACATCGACGTCGACGATTGTCTGGCCCGGCGTGAGCTCGAGCCGCACCGACCTGAAAAGCAGGTTGCCGCCCGGGGGCCCATAAACGCCCAGCCCGGCGTCGTGACTGCGGCGCAGGCCGCGCAGCTCGAAGCGGCCCGTTTCGTCAGTTTGCGCATCGATGGGATTGTTCCCTGTGCCTATCCTCACGCCGGCGCCCGACGAGCCAACCAGGGCCCGCGCCACCGGCTGGCGGTCGCGTCCGGTAAACACCGTGCCGCGAACCACCAATTCCGTTTCGGCAACGTGATCGAAGACTGGGCCGGTCAACCGGGGGAACATTCCCAACCTGCGCATTTGCGGCAGCATGTTGGCCTGGGCCGCCTTGTTGTACTTCTCGGCATCGAAGCCGTCGCGGTTGATGACCCAAAGCTCGTCGGAAACGAGGCCGGCAGCGGAGATGTTCACCGACGCCACCCGCTCGGTTCCAATACCCGACAGCTCGAAACGCCCGTCTTTGTCGGTGACGGTCGTGAGAGTCGTGAGAAGCGGGAGGAAACTGGCGTACAAACTCGGTTCGAGCTTGCCGCGAGGATTGCTCTGCTTCCACCAGTCCGTTAGAAAATCGTCAAGATTACCGCTCGGCGAAGCGGATATCATGGTGACCGCGACTTTGGCGCCGGCAATATGCCGGCCTTCCGTGTCGGTCACACGGCCGCGAATTGGGCGATCTTCGACCAACCGCAGCACGGCGTCGTCCGGCACCTGATCCGGAACGAAGTAGACCCAATCGGCCCCGTAGCCCGGCTTGTAGGCGAGCAATGGCCAGTGGGCCATCCCGACGGCCGTCGGATAGATTGGTGCGTCGTTCTCCCTGAGCGACAACTCAAAACGTCCCTCGTCATCGGCGACCGCGCGCTTCTCAAACAGCACATCTTCGCGCTTGCGGGGTGGCGGCGCCTTGAAATGAACCCAGTACAATCCCGCCCCCGCCGCCGGTTTGCCGTCGGGCAACAGCACATGGCCGCGAAGCACGGTCGGCTCGTCGGCGCCGGCCGCAGCCGCCAACGACGCCGCGACAAGTGCCACTAAGATTACGCCAGAGCGAGCAAGTTGAAGTCGGGTCATCATCGGCCTCCTGAAGCATGGGGGGATTGGCGTGCCTGCCGGCATTATGTCGCGCTGCCTGTGGTGAAAGCAAATCCAGCTAAAAGTCAGTCGTCGGCGTTCACCGCACTTGCTTCACCTTCACATCACCTAGCTCGAGCTTCTGTCCGGATTCGAGCTGCCGTTCTTTCGTCGTCAGACCGTCGATATAAAAATAGGCGTCGCCTTGCTTGAAGCCGAGCGCGAGCCGCTCGTTGGGCAAGACGTCTTCCACCTGGAACCGGCCCTCAGCATCGGTCTTGAGCGGCGCCTGCTCCATGCGCGCGAATCGTAGCAGCTCCGACGCGCTGCGGCCGAAGTAATTGACCTCCACAACCGCATCGGCCAGGGGCGCTCCGTCGGGATCGAGCGCGCGACCGACGATGCTTGCCGGCGCGCCAAGGCGAACGGTTACCGGTCCTGGCTCGTCGCCCGTCAGCGTGAGTGACGCTGCCAAGTGGCGCTCGGGATGCAGGATGCACAAGTGCCGCGGCCGGTCCGCACCGAGACCGTAAACAGTGCAGGTCGGCTCGGCGATCTTGAACGTGATCGGCCACACATCCGTGACTCCCGCCACCCACGCATCCGAGACGGCCTGGCCCTGCTCATCTTCAATGGCAATCGTCACGGCCTTGCCGCGATCGAGCGGCAAATCGCAGGTGATCGGCCCACTGTCGGGCGCCGGGTCGATGACTTTGACCGCGCCGAAGAGGCTCAGGGAGCTGCTTTGATTTCTCGAGATGGTGAAGTAACGGTCGTCGTCCCCGACGGTCGTCGGCACGCGCTTGCTATCTTCTTCATTGAAGCTTGCCTGTCGATACGGTATCGGCATATTGGCGTCTAACCGCGGGCGGTTTGTTTGCACCTGGGCCCTGAGCACGCCCGGGCCCGGAGGCACCAGAAGGCGGAAGCGCCCGTCGTCGCCGGTGATCAAGCTTCCGCGCATGACGTCGTAGCCGGGTTCTTCGACGAAGCGGTTCTCGGCCAGCGGCACATAGCCCACGCCGCCCTGGACGCCCAGTCCCGTCGCCTGATCGAAGATTCGCCCTTCGACGACGATCCCCGCCTTCAATTCGACTTCCACGTCGATGACGGTCTGACCTGGCGCAACGTCGAGCCGAAGCGCGCGAGAAAGCAAGTCGCCGCGCGGATGAACACTCAGCGGCACCTCTTGACTGCGGCGCACTCCACGCACTTCGAAATGCCCGGCCGCATCGGTCGTCGGCATTGTGGAAAAGTTCTGACGACCGCCGCCGGCGCCAACTTTGGCCATGGCGATGGGCTTGCGGTCCGGCCCGGTGAATACGCTGCCGCGGATCACGAGCTCCGCTTCCATGACATGATCGAACACGGGTCCCACGAACCGCGGCAGCCGGCCCGGCTGGCGCATGAACGGACCCGTGTTGGCGGTCATCTGCTTGTTGTATTCAGCGGCGTCGAAGCCTTCGCGGGTGACGACTCGTAGCTCGTCGGACATGTAGCCCGGCGCGATGATTTTCAGCAACGCCACTCTCTCCTTGCCCACGCCCGAAACCGTATATCGCCCCTCGCCATCGGTCTCGACCGCCAAAGGCGCAAACCCCTTGTAGAGGGGCAAGATCCGCTCGGGATGGCCCATGAGTGATTGCGAATTCCGTTTCCATTTTTCCAGCAAGCGATCGAGCGGCCCGTCTTCTGCCGCTTCGATACCGTTGACGACGATTTTGGCGCCCTTGACAGGCCGGCCTTCCGTATCCGCCAGTCGCGCGCGAATGGGGCATTTTTCCGTAAGTCGTAGCGAAAGCTCCGTCTTTGCGTCGTCGCGACCGACGGTGAAGCCGTCCAGCCCGAAGCCCGCCTTGTAGGCAATCAGCGGAGGCCGGTTCGCCGGACCGATCTTGGCATCGGTCTTTTCCAACGTCCATTCAAACCGTCCCTCGTCGTCCGTGACCGCGCGTTTCTCCCACCAGAGCTCGGCCGGTGCGTCGTCGGCCTTCGGTTTCAATTGCAACCAATGAATCTCCGCCGCCGCGGCCGGCTTGCCGTCGGGCAACAGCACGCGCCCGCGAATGACGGCCGGCTCTTCGGCAATTGCCGACGCGGCCGTGGCAAGAAGCAAGAGTGCCGCGCAGAGAGTTGCCGAGAGCGACGAAGTGCGACCGATTCGGAGCCGAGTCATCGTTGGCCTCACGAAGCAAGGGATGGTTTCCGTGCCCGCCAGCATTATGCCGCGCCGCGAGTGGCGAAAGCAAATATCCGCCTCGAAATCAGTGTCGTTTGCCACTGCCCCTTGACCCGCGGAGAGCGATGCGGTAACTGTTTCTCAGTAAGCCATCAATGGCTGCTGTTGTTGCTCAGGTTCGTGTTTTTGAGAGGGGGAGCTTGCCGTGACGGTGACTCACGTTGGTTCGACGAAAAAGTACGCGGAAGGCTGGCAGTCGATTTTCAGCGGCCAGAAGGGGGCGAAAAAGCCCGCGGCCAAAGCTGCCGGCAAGAAGAAGCCCGCTGGAAAAACGAAGCGGTAGGCCCGGTCATTCAAGCTGGAACCGCACGGGGCGAATCACCACGGTGTCGTCGACGAGATCGAACGGCTTCGCGTCGGCCAGGATCGCGTTGCAACGTTTTAGCCCTTCGTCGGCGGTTTCGATGGCGGCTTTCAGCGGTTGGATTTGGTTCTTTAACTGAGCAAGTTCGGCAAGCCGCCGTTGACCGTCGATCAACTCATCAAGCACTTTCTGCTGCGCGGCAAAGCTGGCCAGATCAGCGCGTCGGCCAACCGCCGCCGCGCGGCGCTTAATTGGCCGCGCACCGTGGCGGGCGGCAGGTCCAGTATTTGCCCGATGTCAGTCGAGTTCAGGTCGCAGTAATAGCGCAGCACAATGGGGTTTCGCAGTTCGGGCGGCAATCGCCGCAAGGCCAGCCGCAGCGCCCGCTGCTCTTCGTTTTCCGCTGCCGCCTGGCTTGCATTGCCGCGCGACAGCTCCGTCCATACCGCTTGCAGCTTTTCCCAAACGTTCAGCCAGCTTCGCCGTCGGCGGTGCTGCAAGCGGCAACGGTTGATCGCCACGCGGAACAACCAGCGGCGGCAATCCTCCTGGCCGCACGGCAACGACTTGGCTTGATGCGCGGCCAGATAAACATTCTGCAGTACGTCGTCAACTTCGGTTCGTGCCACGCCCATCGCGGCGATGAGCCGGCGCAACTTGGGTTCGGCCTCTTGCCAGGCGATCAGCAACGTGTCGTCGGGTTCGGCGCGCACCGCATCTCGCCGCCTGCGGCCGGTGGGCCGGCCCGAAGGCATTGCGACCTCCTGTTTTAGAGCCGCATTCGTCACAGTCGCTTCCCGTGCTCGTGGCCGCCCTAACAAGACAATGCGCGAGGGTGCCCAAGTGTTTGGCGAACTTCGCCACTTCTCCCAATCGGCCCAGAATTCGCTGTTAAGATGGCATAGTTTCGTCCGGCCTGCCTCATTATAATCCCGGCCCTTTCGGGCAGTGTACCCTGCCAGTCTCACCACCCGTTCCATTCGCTTGGGCCAACCGAGATGATCGGACGACGCCCGACAGCATCGCGGCAGTTGCCGGCTCGCGCCGCGTGCGCGGTGCCGTTGCTACTTGTCTTGGCGCTCGCGCCCGCCGTGGCCTCGGCCGACGAGAGCGACGACGGCGCCCCGCGCGCGCCCGCCCTTCGCCTGCGCATCGAATGGGGCAGAGGCCTCGCCCGCAAATGGCAGGGCACCCTGGCCCTGAGCGAGGGCGTGCTGTCGAACCCCTCGCCGCTGGGCATCGAAGCCGACGAACCCGGCTCGATGTGGATCGAAGAAGGCCGCTTATCCGTCAGCCAGCCCAGCGCTCGGCCGTACGACGGCGTCGATGTCGACGTCGACGCCCCACTCGAGGCCTCGTTGATCGTCGCGCTCTCGCCGGCTGACAATCCGATCAGCGGAACGCCTCGGGAGATTCCCCTCGCGCAGTTGATCCATCGCAGGTTCGACGGCCAGCTCGACGACCGCAAGAACGTATTGCGAGTGCTACGCGCGCCGGGAGACAAGCTGCGAGTCACGCTCGACCGCGACGCCTTGATCTACCAGTCCGACGAGCCGCTCGAAATCGAGGTGACGCCGACCTGTCTTGCCGAGGCCGCCGGCGCCCGACTCCGCTTGCAGGCCCGGCTGACGAACGCACTGGACAAGAGCGACGCCGGCGTCCTGGAAAAGGAATGTCAGCTCGACGAGCACGGCTCGTCGCCGCCCGTGGCGTTCTCGCTGCCTCTGCCGAAGCAAGAGGGCGTCTACGATCTCGATCTCCAGCCGACCCGCCACCGGTTCGGCCTTTGGTCGCCGGTGAGCGGCGGCCGGCGAATCCAATTCGTCGTGCTCAGCCCCGGTCCGCACTTGCCCCAAGGGGGCAGCGAGCCGCCGGCGGAAACCGTCGTGGAAATCGACCCCGCCAACCCCACCTGGTGGCAGCGATTGCCGAGCATTCCGATGCTGCCGTCGCTGCGCAGGCCCTTGGGCAGCGGCGATGCCGCCGTCTGGCAGCATTCGCTCGGCAATCTGGTGCAGATTGGCGCCAGGAACGCCGCGGGCTGGGAGGCCTACCCCTTGCCGATCGATCGGCCGGGCGAACCCCACATCGTCGAAATACAGTATCCCAACGACGTGCCGCAAGTGCTCGGCGTCAGCATTGTCGAGCCAAACGACACGGCGGTGGTCACGCCGACCGGCCTCGATTCGGGCGTTTACTTGCCCGACGACGGGGCCGAGGTCGAACCGAAGATGAACCTGCACCGGCTGGTGTTCTGGCCGCGCACCAAGACGCCCCTGCTGCGGCTCGACGGCTCGAAAGCCGTGTATGGCAAAATCCGCGTGCTCGGACCGCGTCGTCCGGGCATGGCCGCCGTCTTCGATCGCGACGATTGGCAAAGCCACAGCTCGCTGCCCCGCCGCTTTCCCGCCGGCGATCAGCCGAACGGCCGACTGCTGGCCGGCTATTACGACCGGCCGCTGTTTGCCGCCAACTTCTCCGCCAATCAGGCGGTCGATCCCATTCACAAGTACCGGCTGGACGACTGGCGGACCTTCTACGAAGGCGGCAGCCGGCTCGTCGAGTACCTGAACTACGTCGGATACAACGGCCTGATGCTCACCGTGCTGGCCGACGGCAGCGCCATCTACCCCAGCGAGCTGCTCTCTCCCACGCCGCGCTACGACACCGGCGCGTACTTCACCACCGGCCAGGATGTCTATCGCAAGGACGTGCTGGAGCTGCTCTTTCGCCTCTTCGACCGCGAAGGGCTGACGCTCGTTCCCGCACTCGATTTCTCCGCTCCGCTGCCGGCACTCGAGAATTTGCGTCGCGACGGACCCGGCGGCGGGGGGATCGAACTGGTCGGGCGAGACGGTCAGCCCTGGCTGAAGCACCATCCCCCGCGGCAGCACATCGGCCCCTATTACAATCCGCTCAACGAACAGGTGCAGACCGCGATGATGGAGGTCGCGCGCGAGTTGGCGCACCGTTACCGTCATCATCCGTCGTTCGGCGGACTGGCCCTGCAGCTTACGGCCGACGGCTACGCCCAGCTTCCCGGCGACGACTGCGGCTACGACGACGAGACCCTGGCCGCCTTCGAAGCCGCCAGCGGCGAGCGGCTTCCCCCGGCCGACGGCGGCCTGGCGGGCCGCGTTGCCTGGATCGAAAAGAAAGCCCGGACCCCATGGCTCCAATGGCGGGCAGCCGAGATGACGGCCTTCTACAGCCGCATGCAGACCCAGATCGCAGCCGAGCGGCCGGGGCTGAAGCTGTATCTGGCCGGGACGGGGCTGTTCGATCGGCCCGAAATGGCGCACAAGCTCCGCCCGGTGCTGAGCCGCGTCACCACCAAGAACGAAGAGGCCCTGCTCAGCGTCGGCATCGACCCTCAAGGCCAGGCCAAGCGCGACGACGTGGTCATCATGCGGCCGCAATGGGTGGCTCCCTTGCAGTCGCTGGCGGCCCAGGCGGTCAACCTGGAACTGAATTTCGACCAGCAGCTCGACCGGCTGTTTGCCGAGCAGCCGGTCACCGCCGCGCTGTTCTATCACGAACCGCGGGAAAGCCGGCTGAAGTCGTTCGATGCCAAGAACCCGTTCAAGGGCGTGCCGTCGCGCCACCTGGCGCAAGTGGTGCCCTCCGCGCAACACACGCGGCGTCGCTTCGTTCACGCCGTGGCGACGCTCGATGCCCGGGCCATGTTCGACGGTGGCCGCTTGCTGCCCCTCGGCCAGGAGCACGAACTGGGGCCCTTGGTGGCGGCCTATCGCGGTTTGCCCAACCTGCCCTTCGCAACGGTCGAGGGCCATTGCCAGCCGGTGACGGTGCGGTCGCTCTCGCACGACGGGCGGACCTACGTCTACTTCGCCAACGATTCTCCCTGGAAGGTCGATGTCAGCCTGACGGTCGAGAAGGCGGCCGAATGTACGGTGCGGAGCCTCTATCCGGGCCGCCGGGCCACGATTCCTTCCGGCGACGGCTACAAGCAGAATTGGCTGGTGCCGCTGGAACCCTACGATCTCTTGGCCGTCGCCTTCTCCACCGAAAACGTGAAGCTTTCCGGGGCCGAGGTCCGCCTCGACAGGACAATTGTCGCCCAGCTCGATGCCCGCATTCAAGACCTGACGGAACGCGCCCGCGTGCTGAAAGAGCCTTTGCCGCTCGACGCACCGGCCAACGGCGACTTCGAGCGGCCCGCGGTGCGCGGCGGCATCTCCGGTTGGGAAAGCGCTCCGGCCGGGGCGCTGGCACGCCTGGTTCCCGCACAGCAAGGAGAGGTCGTGCTCGACAACCAAGAGCCGTACGCCGGCCAGCAGTGTGTGAAGCTTTCGGCCCGGGGCGGCAAGGTGACGCTGGCCAGTGCCGCGTTTCCCGCTCCGGCCACGGGTTGGCTTTCGGTCTCGGTGTGGATGCGCGCCAAACACGCCGGCCCGCCGCCGAAGCTTACGTTAGCGCTGGAGGGCACCGTGTCGGGCAACGTCTATCGCCGGCAGGAGAGCATACCGGACGCGCGCAACGCAGTCCGATTGGGCGACGAGTGGAAAATGTACAGCTTTGTGTTTGACAACCTGCCGACCGTGGACATCTCGCCCTTGCGGTTGCGGTTCACGTGCGACGGCAACGGCGAGGTCTGGCTCGACGACGTGCGGACGTTCGATCTGGAAAAGCGGGAAGGCAACGATCTGGTGACCTTGGTCTGGTTGGCCATTCAACGGGCCGGGGCCAAGCTGGAGAAGAAAGAGTACGCCGATTGTTGGCAGTTGCTCGACGGCTATTGGCCCCGTTATCTGCGCACCTATGTGCCCCTGACGCAGGAACCGATCGCCAACCATCCGCGTCCGCGGCGTGCGGCCCCCGCCGCGCCGCCGCCCAAGACGGGACTTTATGAGCGCGTGAAAGACAGCCTCCGCTGGTGGCGGTGAAACGGTTTTGGATCTTCGGTTGTTGAGCGTCATTCCTGGCTGCCGGACCATCACGTCTTCCAGCGACTTCGTCCTGCCACTGCGAGAGCATCGGCGCAGACGGGGCAATTCAACGGCCAGGGAGGTTTTTTTGGGGCGCCGCCCTATTGCCGCCGAGGCGGGTCCGAGCGCAAAATGGAACCATGTCGGACTCCGGCCCGCCCATCTCCGATCGGCAGTTGATGCGCCAGGCGCAAGAGGGCGACCGCGCCGCCTTCGCCGAAATCGTCCGCCGCTATCGGCCGGCCCTGCTGCGCGTGGCTCAAAGCCGGCTGGGCCGCCCCGATTGGGCCGAAGACGCCGTGCAAGAGACGCTGCTGGCCGCCTTCCAATGGCGCGGCAGCTACCGCGAAACGAACAACTTCCGCACCTGGCTCTGGACGATCCTCTTGAACCAGTGCCGCCGCTCATGGACGGGCAGGCTGCGGCGGCCTCGCGTCTACGGTTTCGACGACCAGCCAGCCTCCGAGGTCGAGCCGGCGGTTTATCAGGCCAGCATCGAGCGCGGCGAAGCGCCGCCTTGGCAACGGCTGCTGGCGCAGGAACGGTCGGAGCTGCTGGAATCGCTGTTGAAAGATTTGCCGGCGGCGCAGGCCGACGCGTTGCGGCTGCGTTTCTTCGGCGGACTGAAATTCGACGAAATTGCCGAGACCATGCAGTGCAGCCTGGGAACGGCGAAAAACCGCGTTAAATGGGGTCTGGTGCGGCTTGCGGAAATGGTCCGCCAGGCGGAACAAGAGTGCGCCGCTCCGAGAACACGGCGGCAAGACGGCCCGCCCGACAGCCGGGCCGCCGATGGGCATTGAGCGAGAGTGACGGTTATGATCCATTGCGACGAAGTCTTCGACATTCTGACCCGCGGTCCGTTCCCCACCGGTGCGCCTTCCGACGGCATCGTCGAGTCGCACCTGAACCATTGCGACGCTTGCCGCCAGTTGGCCGAAGCGCTGCGGCCCGCCATCGAGTTGCTGCAGGAGGCGATCGGCCCCGAAGAAAGCGGCAGCTTGCCTTGCTATGGCGGCGCGGCCGAGCCCTGGAGCGGGCCTTCCGCCGCATCTCTCAAGACGAAGCAAGCCGTCGCCACACGACGAGCGCGGCAGCCGGAAGCGTTGCCGACCGCGCCGGGCGTTTGGCCTTGGCGATCTGCCGCTCGATTTGCCGCCGCGGCCTGCGTCGGTCTGGTGCTGGCCGGCTTGCTGCGACAGGTCGTTCTGCAAGGTGCGATGGCCCGGCGCGGCATGCCGCCCGCCGTGGCCGTCGCCGCGAGTTGGCGATTGGATACCGACGCGCGCCAATGGGCACAAGAGCTGTCGCTGGGCGGTCCGTGCCGGCAACCGGTGGCCGGGCTGACGCTGGCCGCCGCCCGTCCGGGACAGGCCGCGGAAGATGCCCTGCAGCTTGCCTGTTGCCTGGGTTGTCATGCCGCCCGCGGCAATTCGCTGTTGCCGGCCGCGCGCCTCGGCGGTTTTGTACAAGCGTGTCAAGCATGTCATTAAGCATGAGGGTTCTCGCTTGCCTGCCTCAACGTTTCAACGCTGCGCGGTTGCCAGCGGTCTGGTGACGCAAGATGACCTGGAGCAGGCCCGGCAGGCCCTGCGAGCTGGAAAATCGCCCACGCGGCAGGCTCTCACCGACGACGACCTGGCCATCCAGCTCATCGCCATGGGGCGGGTGAATTCGTGGCAGGCGACACAGCTGGCCGCCGGACGCAGCACGTTCACTCTCGGCCCTTATCGCATCGTCGATTCGCTCGGCAAGGGGAGCACCGGCGACGTCTATATGGCCGAGCATTCGCTGATGGGCCGCATTGTGGCCATCAAGGTTTTGCCGCGGCGAATTTCATCGCCCGAGGCGATCGAAAAGTTCAATACGGAGATCCGCACGCAGGGGCAGTTGGACCACAACCACCTGGTGCGGGCCTTCGATGCGGGCCACCATCGCAACGTTCACTTTCTGGTGATGGAATACGTGCCCGGCACCAACCTGCGAAAGCTGGCGCGCCGGCAAGGGCAGCTTTCCATGCGTCGTGCCGCCGCTCTCGTCGCTCAGGCGGCCGAGGGGCTGGCCTACGCGCATGGCCGCGGCTTGACGCATCGCGACGTGAAGCCGAGCAACCTGTTGGTGACGCCGGAAGACCAGGTCAAGCTTTCCGACTTGGGTCTGGCCGGCTTCTTCAGCCACGCGCCTTCGGCAAACACCGACGGCAAGGCCGCCGCTCGCGCCGCCGACTTTCTTGCGCCGGAGCAGATTCAGCAGCCGGGCACGTTTTCTCCCGCGACCGACCTGTATGCCCTGGGTTGCACGCTGTACTACGCGGTGACCGGCAAAGTCCCCTTTCCGGGACCCACGTTGACGGCCAAGCTGGACGGGCATCTTCACGCCCTGCCGCGGCACCCACGGCTGCTGAACGCCTCGCTGAGCGAGGAGTTTGTGGAGTTGGTCGGCGATCTGATGGCCAAGGATCCGCGCGAGCGGCTTGCCGACGCCGACGCGGTTGCGACGCGGTTGAAGGAGGTGGCCGGTCAAACCTGAACCGGCGACGATGCTCGCGCCCGCCACCAGCACCTTTCGACCTCACCCGCTGCTGCGCGGCGGACACTTTCAGACCCTGGCCGGAGTCTATTTGCCGGGGCGTCGCTTTGTCTATAAGGCGCGGCAGCACCGGGTGACGCTCGATGACGGCGATCAGATCGTGTTGCACGATGATTGCCCCGCCGGCTGGCAGCCCGGCGACCGCGTGGCACTGTTGATTCATGGGCTGGCCGGTTGCCACCAAAGCCCGTACATGCCGCGCGTGGCCGCGAGGCTGGAAGCGCGCGGCGTGCGCGCTTTTCGGATGGACCTGCGCGGGTGTGGAGCGGGGGTGGGGCTGGCCCGGCTGCCCTATCACGGCGGGCGCTCGGAAGACGCGGCCGCCGCGCTGGAGACGATCGCCCGCTTGTGTCCCGGTTCGCCGGCCGCGCTCGTCGGCTTTTCGATGGGCGGCAATATCGCGCTCAAGCTGCTGGGCGAGCTGGGTGAGGAGCGGTGCGGCCATCTCGACCGGGCGGTGGCCGTGTGTCCTCCGTTCGACTTGCTGGCGGCGGTGCGGCACGTGCATCGGCCGGCGAATCGGTTGTATGAACGTCACTTTGTGCGTCTGTTGGTGGCCCAGGTGCGCCAGCGCGAACGGAATCTGCCCGACGCGCCGACTGTACGCTTCGGACGTCTGCCGCGGAGCCTGTGGGAGTTCGACGACCTGTTCACGGCGCCGGTCTGCGGGTTCGGCCGGGCCGACGACTATTATCGGCTGTCCAGCGCGGCCCGCGTGGCCGAAAACATTCGGCGGCCGGCATTGGTGATTGCCGCTCAGGACGACCCTTTGGTGCCCGCGGCGCCGTTGGAGCGGCTGCGCGATTGTCCGAGCGTGGAACTGGAGATCACGCGGCACGGCGGCCACCTGGGTTACGTCGGCTGGCGCGAAGGCGACCATCGCTGGCTCGACGAACGAATCGTGGGCTGGCTCACGTCGTGATTCTGGATCGGCGGAGTCCAAAACCGTAGGGTGGGACCAGCGCGCTACAGCGTCAGCTCAGCAGTTCGAGCGTGCCCGTGGCGGGCGGCGGCGGGCTGTTGCGGTATTCGGGCAGATTGATGAGCTCGATCTGGATGTCCGCATCGGTCGCGCCTTGCTCGAACTGCTGCACGTAACCGGCCAGCTCGGCGGCGGTCGGATTGCGGCCCAGATACTGCTGGAAGAAATGGGTCGTCAGGTTCTGGAAGTTCTCGGTGCCGTATTCGAAGCCGTTGACGACGTCGACCAACGTCATCTGGCCCGAGCTGAGATTATTCGTCCAGTATTGCAGTCCGCCGCTGTCCGGTTCGCGGTTGAGCAGCCGCTGGTAGAGCGCCGTCACCCAGGCGGCGTTGGACGAGAGATCCGGTCTGGCGGCCGCCGCCGAGGCATAGAACTCAGGCGAGCTGATCATGCCGCTGATGACTTGCTCCGGCCCTCCGCTGTCCTTCCACACCTGGTCCCAATAGGCGAGGCCCGCGGTGTCGGCCGGCCGCAACAGGAACTGTTGGTAATAGCCTTCGATAATCGGGTCGAGCCGCTCGTCGCTCTCAAAAATGCCTTGGGCCACCGTGCCATAGGGCTGCCCGGCGCCGACCTGTTGCGTCCAGTAGGCCAGTCCGCCCGCATCGGGGGCCCGGCCCAACACCTGCTGATAAAGCTTATCGACGATCGCCGCCTGCTCGGACGTGATGGTGACCGTCGCCACGTTGCTCACGGCAACGCCATTGGTCACCTGATAGGTGAAACTGTCGCTTCCCTGGAAGCTGGCCGAGGGAGTGTAGGTGAACGAGCCGTCGGCGTTGAGCCGCACGCTGCCGCTGGAGGGCGGCGAAACCAGTCGAGCCGACAGCGGCAGCCCACTGGGATCGTGGTCGCCGACCAGCATGCCGGAACCGGCCGCGACGGATGCCGCGGCGCCGGTGCGCAGCAGGTAGGAATGGTTGACGGCCGTCGGCTGGCCCGCCACCTCGATCTGGAACGTCTGCACCGGCGAGGTGTCGCTGCCGCCGTGCAGCGTGCCGCCGCTGTTGTACAAGGCGACGGCAATCGTGGCCGTGCCGAACTGGTTGGCGGCGGGCGTGAAGCTGAGAATGCCGGTTTTCGAGTCGACCGTCGGCGGGCTGCTGAACAAGTTGGGGTTGGTCGCCGAAAGGATGCTGGTCGCAAAGTTGAGCGTGTCGGTGGCGGGGTCGTCTTTCCCGTCGACGATCTTGCCGGCCCAGGGCGCGCTTTGCGGCCCGGCGTTCATGACCACTTGCAGGTTGCCGCCGGGTGTGAACGACGGCGGCTCGTTCGATTGATAAACGGTGACCGAGATCTTGTCATCGGCCGACGCGCCGGCATTGTCGGTGGCCTTCAAATCGATCGTCGCCGTGCCGTACTGGTCGGGCAAAAAGTGCAGCGTCAGCGTGGCGGTCGAGGGGTCGCTGCCCGACAGGCTGGCCGTCACCAGGTTGGGCGTATCGCTGGCCGCCGACAAGCGGAGCTGGTCGCCAAGGTGCAGATCGACGTCGACATCGTCGAACACCTTCGAGACGGCGGCGTTGCTGAACACGAAGTCGGCCGCGTTCTCATTGACCGATACGTCCGGAAGCCCTTGCGCCTTAGTGGGAGGGTGATCGACCTGGTCGATCTCGATCTGGAAGGTGACCGGGTGCGACGAAACCACGTTCGCTCCCAGCGCGCCGCCGGTCTCTTGGGCCACGACCGTGACCGTCGCAGTGCCGAAGACGTGTGTGCCGGGCGTGAAGGTGAGCGTGCCGTCGGCGTGGATCGACGGCTGGCCGGTGGAGGCGAACAGCGGTTGGCCCGTAGTGGCTACCGAGGTCGCCAAGTAGCTGATGGTCTCGTTTTGCTGGTCGCCGTCGATGCCGGGACTGGCCGCGGCAAATCCGCTGAAGCTGGCCTTGCCGGAGTCTTCATTCCACACGGCTTTGGGTGTGAGCGACGTGAACGAGGGCGGTTGGGGGACAAAATTGGCAGTGATGGTGAAGGTCTGCGGCTGCGAGGCGTCGACGCCGCCGTTGGCTGCGCCCCCGTTGTTTTCGGCGGTCACGGTGACCGTGGACGTGCCGAACACGTTGGGATTCAGCGTGTAGGTGAGGTTGCCGGACGCATCGATGGCCGGCTGTCCCGTCTGGGTAAACAGGGCCCCGTTGGTCACGGGCTTGACCGTGAACTGAACGGACTCGTTCGCTTGGTTCGCGGCCGGCGGATAGGTGGACGAAGGGCTGATCTGGGTGGCAAAGCCGACCACGGTCTGGGCCCCGCTGTTTTCATTCGCGGCCGGCGGGTTTGGGTTGGCGGTCACAAAACTGGGCGGCTGGTTCACGAAATTCACCGTGATGGTGAAGGCGTTCTTGCCGGAGCTGTCGCGGCCGCCGTTGGTTGTGCCGCCGCTGTTGTGCAACTGGGCGACGACGTGCGCCACGCCCGATGCGTTCGGCGCGGGCGTGTATGTAAGATCGCCCGTGACGGGGTCGATTTGCGGGGGCGTCGAGAACAGCGAGGGATTGTCGTTGACGACCGTGAAATTGAGCGTCTCGTCGATCTGGTTGGGCGCCCCAGGGTTGATGTTGGTCGCCCATGCTTTGACCGTCTGCTGGACGGAAGCGGTGCTTTCGTCAACCGGGGGCGGATTGCCCAGGGCGGTCACCTCGTAGTAATACGTGCCGCTGGCGAGCGTTCCGCCGCTGGCGGAGGCGACCAGCGACGTCTGCACCGGCGCCGGCAAACCGGTGGGATTGGTGGTGGGCGGCAGCGCGACGATGCCGCCGCCCGTATCGACAAAGCTGGTCGCCGTGCCGCCGACCGTGCCGACCAGCATGTTTTCCTGACCGGAGGACGTGCCGCGGTAAATGTCGTATCCGGTCGCGCCGCTGAGGGGCATCCAGTTCACGGTGACGGCGCCCGTGGGAGGGGTTGCGGAAGAGGCGATCACGGCGTTTTCTTCCTTGCTGACCGCGGACTGGCCGCCGATGAAGCTGGGCGGCTGGTTGACGAACGCCACCGCGATCGTAAACGATTGCGCGGCCGAAGTATCGTGACCGCCGTTTTGGGTGCCGCCATCATCGTGCAGTGCGACGTTGACGGTGGCCGTGCCATCGACGTTCGTGGCGGGCGTGAAGGTAAGGTCGCCCTTCGTGGGGTCGATCTGCGGCGCGACGGCAAACAGCGAGGCGTTGTCGGTCGTGACGACAAAGTTGAGCGCCTGCGATGCCTCGTTCGGCGCGCCGGCGTTCATGCCGCTGGCCCAGCCACTGAAGGTTTGCCGCCCGGAGTTTTCCGAAACTTGCACGCTGGGCCCGCCGCTGAAGAAGGGCGCCTGGTTGACCGGATTGACCGTGATCGCGAATTTTTGCAACCGCGACGTATCGTTGCCGCCGTTGGCGGTGCCGCCGTTGTCGTGCAAGGCGACGCTCACGTTCGCCACTCCGTTGGCATCGGGAGCGGGAGTATACGTGAGGTCGCCCGTGGCGGGATCGATGGCCGGCAACACCGAAAACAAGGCGTTGTTGTCGGTCGTGACTGTGAAATTGACTTTCTGATACGACTCGTCCGGCGGCCCCGCGTTGATGCTCGTGGCCCAGCCAGAGACACGTTGGCTGCCGGCGTTCTCATCGACGGCCGGCGGCGGACTGCTGGGAATCGTAAAGCTGGGCGCCTGGTTGACAAACGTGACGGAGATGAGGAAAGTCGCCGGCGCCGAGGTATCGATGCCGCCGTTGGCGGTCCCTCCGCTGTTGTGCAGCGCGGCGGTGACGTTCGCCTGGCCGCTCATGCCGGGTATGGGTGTGAAGGTCAGATCGCCGCTGGAGCTGTCGATGGCGGGCGGCACCAAGAACAGGCCGGCGTTGTCGGTGCTGATGATAAAGTTCAACAATTGCCCAGCTTGGTTCGGGGGCCCGTTGCTGATATTCGTGGCCCAGTTGGGAACAGCCACTTGGCCAAAGCTGCCGCTCAACGTTTCGTCCGAACCGGGAGTGAACGAGGGCGGTTGGTTGGACGCGGTGACCGTGATCGTGAACGTCTGCGGCGCCGAGGTGTCGACGCCGCCGTTGGCGGTGCCGCCGCTGTTCTGTAGCCGCACCGTCACGTCGGCGATGCCGGTGGCATAAACGGCGGGCGTGTAGTTCAGGTTGCCCGTCGCGGGGTCGATGCTCGGCAGCGCTGAGAACAGGCTATCGTTGTCGGTGGTGACGATGAAGTTGACCGACTGGGACCGGGCGACCTGATTGGGCGGTCCCACGCTGATGTTGCTGGCCCAGCCGGCCACCGTTTGCGGCCCCGGCGTCTCGTGAACGCTCTGGTTGGGGCCCGCCGTAAAGCTCGGTGGCTGGTTGACGAACGTGACGCTGATGGTAAACGTCTGGACCGCCGAAGTATCGGTGCCGCCGTTGGCGGTGCCGCCGTTGTCGTGCAATTTCACGCTGACGTGCGCCACGCCGTCTTCATCGGCGGCGGGCGTGTAGGTGAGCTTGCCGGTCACCGGGTCGATCGACGGCAGCGTCGGAAACAGCGCCGAGTTGTCGGTGGTCACGACGAAGTTGAGCGTCTGGCTGGCCTCGCTGGGCGGGCCGGCGCTGATGTTGCTGGCCCAGCCGGCGATGACCTGCGTGCCGGCGTTTTCCAGCACGGCTTGATTGCCGCCTTCCGTGAAGCTCGGCACATGATTGACAAAGTTCACCGTGATCGTGAACGTTTGCGGCAGCGACGTATCGTTGCCGCCGTTGGCAGTCCCGCCGCTGTTGTGCAACTCGACTGTGACATTTGCCACGCCGAACTCGTCGGGGGCCGGAGTATAGGTGAGCGTGCCGGTGGTCGGATCGATGGCGGGCGGCACCGAAAACAGATTCGCGTTGTCGGTGGTGATCGTGAAATTGACCGTCTGACCCGCTTGCTGCTGTTGCAACGAGCCGGGGCTGATGTTTTTGGCCCAGCCGGTCACCGCCTGCGCCCCGGAGTTCTCGTCGACTGCCACATCGGGTCCGGCGGTGAACGTGGGAGGCTGGTTGACGAAGTTCACCGTAATACTGAACGTCTGCTGCGGCGAGAGGTCGTTGCCGCCGTTGGCCGTTCCACCGTTGTCCCGCAGTTCGACGGTCACGTTGGCCACGCCACTCACGTCGAGCGCCGGCGTGTAGGTCAGCGTGCCGGTGGTCGGATCGATGGCGGGCAGCGACGAAAACAGCGAGTCGTTGTCGGTGTTGACGATGAACGTGAGCTGCTCGCCGGCCTCGCTCGGCGGACCCGCCAGGATCTGCGTGGCCCAGTTGGCCACCGATCGTGGGCCGGAGTTCTCGTTGGTGGTCTGGTCGCTGCCGGCGACGAAGCTCGGCGGCTGGTTGACGAACAGCGCGTTGATGTTGAAGACCTGGGGCGACGAAGTATCGTTGCCGCCGAAGGCCGTGCCGCCGTTGTCGTGCAATTCGACGTTCACGACCGCGGTGCCCCAGACGTTGGGCGCCAGCGTGTAGGTGAGCTTGCCCGTCGAGTCGATCGCGGGCGCCACCGAGAACAAGGCGGTGCTGCCGGCAGGCACGTTGCTGCTGCCGTTGAGGCTGTTGATGGTATACGTGACGATGAAATTGAGCGTCTGGCCGGCTTCGTCGGGCGGGCCGGGACTCAGGTTGGTGGCCCACTGCACGGGGCCGTGTGCGCCGGAGTTTTCCAGCACGGCCTGGTCCCTCCCCGGAGTGAACGTGGGAGCGTGGTTCACGCCGACCGAGATCACGAACGTCTGCGGCGCCGACGTGTCGGACCCGCCGTTGGCCGTGCCGCCGTTGTTGTGCGCCACGACAGTGATGTCCGCCGTGCCGCCCGCGCCGGGCGTGGGAGTGTAGGTGAGCGTGCCTGTGGCGTCGATGGACGGCTCGACCGAGAACAAGCTGGGATTGTCGTTGGTGATTTGGAAGGTGAGCACCTCGTTGTTTTCGCCCGGCGGTCCCGGCACGATATTGCTTAGGAAGCCGGGCACGGTCTGGGCCGGCGCATTTAGCGGCAGCGACTGCTGCGGGCCCTGGATCGTAAAGCTGGGCGCCGCGTTCACCAGCGCGCCGAAGGTGTTGCCCAACCGCAACACGAGAAGGTCCTGCTCGCTGGCGGCACCCACGGTGAAGGGGCCAAACTTCGTCGGCCCGCTACCCAGCACGCCCGTCACGTAAACGTTGCCGAAAGTGTCCACTGCGATGGCGTTGCCTTGATCTTCGCCGGCGCCGCCGTAACTCTCCGCGCTGACGAGGTTTCCTTTCTTGTCGAGCTCGGAAATGAAAACGTTGTACAGAGCGCTGCCCGAGGTCAAATTGTCCGTGGGCGAACCGTTGGGATTGAAGTTGGCTGTCCCGGAATAGCTGCCGGTCGTGTAAACGTTGCCGCTGGAGTCGACGGCGATGCCTTGTCCTTCCACATCGTAGGCCTTGCCGCCGCCAACCGCCTTGCCCCAAACAAAGTTGCCGTTGCCGTCCAGCTTCGAGATGAACTGAGAATTAATGCCCGTGACGGCATCAGTAGAATTGTTCGGATCGAGTTGGGCATCGAGCCCAAAGTAGCCGGTGGTGTAGACGTTGCCCTGCGCATCGACCGCGATGCGATTAAGCGGTTGCACGACGTCAAAGATGATTTGACCGCTGGCGAACTTGCTGGTGAGCGCTTTCGCCCAGACGACGCTCCCGCTGGACGAACTCAGCTTGGCGACGAAGTCGTTGGGCGATGAACCCGCGGCACTGGTGAGCTTGGTGCTTCCGAACGTCGCCGTCGCTTCGAAAATACCCGTGATGACCGGGTTCCCGGCAGGATCAACGGCTGCGGAGTCGGCCATATCGTCTGATGCCCCGCCGTAATTGACCGCCCATTGCGCATTGCCGCCCGGCGAATACTTGACGACGAAGACATCGCTGCCGCCCGCGCTGGTCAGCGTCGTGGATGTCGGGGTGTTGACGGTGGCGCTCCCCGTGAAGCCACCCACGACATAAGCGTCACCCAAAGGGTCGACGGCCAGTCCGGAGTTGAAGTCCTCGGCGCCGGAAATCACCGTGGTCGCCCAGAGCGGATTGCCGTTGCTGTCAAACTTGGCCAAATACGCCATATTGGCGTTTTTGGCGTCGCTGAGCGCGAGCGGGCCGATGGTCGTGTTTCCCGTCAGCACGCCGGACAGATAGAGGTTGCCAAAGCCGTCCAGCTTCAGCGTCGGGGCATACTGCCAGAGGTCGCTCACCATTTGCTGGACCCACAGCAAGCTGCCGTCGGGAGCATACTTGGCGATGAAATCGTTGGGAGCGTAGGTCGTCGAAAGCGTCACCCCTCCGGCCCCTGAGCCGAACGTCGTGGTCCCGTCGAAATTGCCGGCCACGTAGATGTCGCCGAGGCTGTCGGCGACAATCGAGCTTCCGTAGGTGAATCCGATCGACGGGATTCCAAAAGCCAGGCCGAAGTTGTTCGTCACGACCTGCTCGAACCCGGCGTTGACGATCACCGACTGCCCCGGCGAGACGGTGATCGCGCCGCTATCGCCGGTCAGGGGCGAGACGTTGCTGGCGATCGTCGGATCGGTGCCCACGTTTTCCGTCGCGAAGGTGTCGCCTGGCGGAAGCGAGACCTGCACGTAATAGCTCTGGTTGACCGACACGCCGTTGAAGCTGTACAAGCCCAGCGAGTCCGTCACCGTGGTGGCGACCTGCGTGCCGCTGCCCGGCGTGCCGGTGAATAACGCCACGGGCACGCCGCCCACTCCCGCTTCCGTCGACTCGCGGATGTTGTCGCCGTTTTGGTCGTTCCATACGACGCCGCCGATCTGGTTATGAAAATAATTGAGGCCCCAGAGAAAGCCGTCCCAGATGGCGTTGGCTGGCACATTGTCGGCGGGACCGTTTCCTGGATTGAAGTTGATCGTGTTCGAGTACGATCCGCAGGCGTAGACATAGGCGCCGCCGGCGGCCGAGGCGGTGGCAACGCCGTAGCCTTGGTCGGTACCGTTTTCACCCGCGGTTGCGACCCAGAGAAAACTCCCTTGGCTGGTCAGCGCCGAGACATAAACATCGTCGCCGCCGGCGCTGGTTCGCAGTTGGCTGCCGTTGGGATCGAAATTGGCGATGCCGTCATAGTAACCGACCGTGTATACGTTCCCGCTGGCATCGGTCGCGATGTCCTCGGGCTGCAAGCCGCCGATGCCAATGCCGGTGTTGTGCAGATCGGCGGCCCAATCGAAGTTGCCGGACGAATCGAGCTTGAGCACGAAAGCATCGTGAAAGACGAAATCGGCCGAGGTATTGAGGTCGCCGCCGTTGGGATCGAGCTCCACGGGGCCGCCAAAGGTTCCCGTGTTATAGATGTTGCCTTGCGCGTCCACGGCGATTCCGTAGCCTTCGGCGCTGCCGTCGCCGGCGGTGGTATTGGCGTTGAGCTTCTTGGCCCAAACATAGTTGCCGTTGGTGTCGAGCTTGAGCAGGAAGTCGGTGGAGAAAAACGTAGTGAGGTCGTGAGTTCCGGGGGCCGCTGGATCGAAGTCGACCTGGGAAAACGGACTGGAAAACTCGCCGGTGACGTAAGCGTTGCCTTGCGCATCGACGGCGATGCCTCGACCATCTCCGCTTCCCTTGCCGGTGCCGGTGTCGCCGTAGGCGTTGACCCACAGCAGAGCGCCGGTAGGGTCGAATTTCGCCACCAGAATGTCGCCGGTTTTGGTAGTCAACGTTTTCGCGTTTTGCCCGGTGCCAATCGTCGCCGTGCCGTTGAAGTGGCCGGTGATGTAGGCGTTTCCCGAACTATCGGCGGCCACGCCATACGCCACGTCATCGTCGCTTCCGCCGAACGATTCGGCCCAGACAAAGTTTCCGTTACTGTCGAGCTTGGCTAGATAGCCGTCGTTTCCGCCGGCCGAAACAAGCGCGGTGCTGCCGAACTTGGCCGGGCTGCCGGCGCCATTGCTGAAGTTGCCGGCAATGTAGATGTCGCCGCTGTTGTCAACGGCCAGGCTCTCTTTCTGATTGATGCCCGATGAAGCCGTGTACGGCGACGACCAAATCTCCGTGCCGTCGGGGGCGAATTTGTAAACCGCGTCCGTGGCAAGTTCATAGACATTGCCGGCCGCGTCGGCGCGGATTGCAAACGCCTGCTCGGCGTTCGGACCCGGCCCCGCGATGGCAAAACTGAGGTTTGCGGCCAACATTGCCCGTTGCTCGAGCTGCTCGCCCCGGATGCGGCGTTTTGGCCATGCCGATACTGTTCGCCGACGCGACGATGCGCGCGAGCGCGCACGACGGAAGAAGGATGCCATGATCGAGGCCCGCTCTGGATGTATCGTGATGAGATCTTGCCCGAAAGTTCGTTGCCGCACCTGGCAACGTGCCGACGGTTCCCACCCCCCTGCGTAGACCGCCCGCTAAGGGGCTGTTGTAGGTTGCCTCTACGGCAAAGTCAAGAAAATTCCACGCTGATACGCTGATTGGCGTAGGGACGGCCCAGGAAGGTGGAAGGCCATCCTCCGCTCACCGCAGAATCGGCGGCACCGCGGTTTGCAGCGGGCCGCCGGTGACATGGACGTAGTCCGCGGCATCGATGAAGACGTTGACCTCGCTACGGACCCCAAAATCGGGCAAGTAAATGCCCGGCTCGATGGAAAAGCAGGTGCGCGGCAGCACCCGCCGCTCGTCGTGGGTTTCCAGGTCGTCCATGTTCGCGCCGTTGCCGTGCGTCTCGCGGCCGATGCTGTGGCCGGTGCGGTGGACAAAATGCTCGCCGTAGCCCGCCGCGTCGATCACGCCCCGCGCGGCCTGATCGACTTGCCAACCGCATAGCCGCTCGCCGCTGGCAAACGCCCGCCGTACCCGCTCGATGGCCGCGTCGCGTGCCTGGGCGACAATCTGGAAAACGTCTTCATACCGCGTCGGCACCGTCTGGCCCGCAAAGCCGACGCGGGTCAAGTCGCTGTACACGGCGTCGGCATGGTCGAGCTTGCCCCACAGGTCGATCAGCACGAAATCGCCGCGGCGAATCCGTCCCTCGTCGCCCGGCCGCGGCTCGTAGTGTGGATCGCCGCTGTGTTTGCCCACGGCCACGATCGGCGGATGATCGGTCACCAGTCCCGCTTGGCGAAAGAAATCGAGAATCGCCTGCTGCACTTCGAGTTCGTGGATGCCGTCGTCTTGGGCCGCTCGTGAGGCGATGAGCCGCCAAGCATGATCGTAGGCGGCGGTCGTGTGCTTCTCGGCGGCCAGGTGCATCCGCCATTGCTCGTCGCTCCACGTCGCTTCGAACCGCTGCACGAGATCGCCCGACGAAACCACCTCGACGCTCTGCGCCCGGACGGCTTCGATCGTGCCGGCATCGACGCGCGAGATATACGGAATGGCGTTCTGCGGCGAATACTCCATCGCCACCCGCCTCATGCTCGACAGCAGCGCCGCCAGCCCCGCGTCGAGGTCTTGCCAGCGCGAGTAAACCTGCCGTTTGCCCGGCAAATGGTCGAGCGCGCCTGATTCGATGCGGTGTACGAGCTTTCGCGGTTGCCCTTTCGCGGGCACGCAATAATAGAACCGCCGCGTGGTGACGGCATCGTCGCGAATCTGCAAAATGCGTCGCGCCAGCACATTGCTGCCGCGGAAGTCGTAGAATAACCAGCCGTCGAGTTGGGCCTCGACGAGCTCGGCTTGGATGGCCGCTAGTTCGAACATGGCGGGTTCCTCGTAGAAAACGGCATGGTAGCAGTGGCCTGTGGCCCGTGACTAGGGATGAGGGATGAGGGATGCGGGATGCGACGATTTTGGATTTTGGATTGCGGATTTTGGATTCAGGTCTTGGGTCTTTCTGCTCCACGCCTGGCTTGCAATTGCCAATTTGCAATTCGCAATTGGCAATTTCCCCTGAACGCTGAACCCTGAACCCTCCTATGCACGCCATCTTGGTCGCCATCGGCAGCGCAGGCGACGTCCATCCCTTCGTCGGCCTCGGCCTGCAACTCGCGGCGCGCGGACACCGCGTGACGCTGCTGGCCAGCGGATACTTCGAAAAGCTGGCCCGGCAGGCGGGCTTCGATTTTGTGCCGGTCTTCAGCGCCGACGAATTCTTGGCCCTGCTCAAAAATCCCCGCGCCTGGCATCGCTTCCGGGGCTTCATCGAGTGCTTCCGTGGCGGCGTGCTGCCGACCATCGAACCCACATATCGTGCCATCGCCGATCGCTATGTGCCGGGCGAGACCGTCGTCGTGGCCTCGACCTTGGGCATCGGCGCCCGCTGTGCGCAGGAGCGGCTAGGCGTGCCGCTGGTGTCGGTCCACCTCTCGCCTTCGGTGTTCCGCAGCGACTATCAAAACCCCGTGCTGCCGGGCATGTTCTTGCCCGACTGGCTGCCCGGCCCACTCAAGCGGTCGCAATACTGGCTGGCCGACACGTTGGTGATCGAGCCGTTGCTGCGGGGGCCGCTGAACGAGTTCCGTCGTTCGATCGGACTTCCTCCCGTGAAAGGGATCCTTTCGCAGTGGCACAATTCGCCGCACGGCGTTTTGGGGCTTTTTCCGTCGTGGTTCGCCGCACAACAGCCCGATTGGCCGGCCCAGACGGTGCTGGCCGGCTTTCCGCTGTACGATGAGCGCGGCTTAAGCCCGTTCGATGAAGACCTGGTCGCGTTTTTGGATTCCGGCGGTCCGCCGATCGTGTTTACGCCCGGCTCGGCAATGCTGCACGGCCGCGAGTTTTTTCAGGCTGCGGCCGAGGCTTGCGTGCTGCTGGGCCGCCGGGGCATCTTGCTAACGCGGTTCCCCGAGCAAGTTCGGCGAGCGTTGCCGGCGTGCGTGCGGCACTTTTCCTACGCGCCGTTCAGCGAGCTGTTGCCGCGCGCCGCGGCGCTGGTCCATCACGGCGGCATCGGCACGCTCTCGCAAGGCTTCGCGGCCGGGCTGCCGCAGCTTGTGATGCCGATGAGCTTCGACCAGCCCGACAACGCGGCCCGCTTGAGGCGGCTCGGCGCGGGTGCCTCACTCCCGCGCAAGCGTTTTCGGGGCGCGACGGTGGCAGCGGCCCTGGCGGAATTGCTAAACTCTTCACAGGTCGCCGCACGCTGCCGCCAACTGGCCGAACGGCTGGCGGCGGAGCGGCCGCTGGAAACCGCCTGTGATCTGATCGAGGGTCTGGCATGAATAACGCCCAAATCGCCAATGTGCTCGACGAAATCGCCGATCTGCTGGAGATCGAAAACGCCAACCCGTTTCGCGTGCGGGCCTATCGCAACGGCGCGCGGGCCGTTCGCGACCTGACCGAGACGGTCGAAACGATTCTCTGCGACGAAACGAGGAAGCTGACCGACATCACGGGCATCGGCAACGACCTGGCCGAAAAGATCGCCACGCTCTGCCAGACCGGCAGCCTGCCGTTTCACCAGGAGCTGCTGGCCCACATTCCGGTGTCGGTGCTCGCGCTGATGCGCGTGCCCGGCGTCGGCCCGAAGAAGGCGGCGGCCCTGCACCGCGAGCTGAAGATCAGCACGCTCGAAGAGCTGCGCGAGGCGTGCGCGGCTCATCGCGTTCAGGCGCTGAAAGGCTTCGGCGCGAAGACCGAGCAGACCATCCTGGCCGGATTGCAGTTGGCCAGCTCCGCGCAGCAGCGCATGACGTGGGCCGAGGCCGACGATTTTGCCCGATCGCTGATGGCCCATCTGCGATCTTGCCCCAGCATCAAGGAGCTGGAGCCGGCGGGAAGCTATCGCCGGGGCCGCGACACCGTGGCCGATCTCGACCTGCTGGTCGTGTCGGGCAACGCCCACGAAGTGATGGACCGCCTGGCGGCTTTCGCCGGCGTCGAAAGCGTGCTGGCCCGCGGAGAGACGAAGATGTCGGTCCGCCTGGCGGGCGGGTTGCAGGTCGATCTGCGTGTCGTGCCCGAAGAATCGTTCGGCGCCGCCTTGCAGTATTTCACAGGGTCGAAGCAGCACAACGTGGTGTTACGCGGTTTGGCGAAGAACCGCGGGCTGAAGATCAATGAATACGGCGTGTTCCGCGGCAGCGACTACGTGGCCGGCCGCACGGAAGACGAAGTTTATGCGACGCTCGACCTGCCCTGCTTTCCGCCGGAGCTGCGCGAGGCGCGGCGGGAGTTCGAGTGGGCGGCGTCGGGGACGTTGCCGGCGCTAATCGAGCGCGGCGACATCCAAGGCGATCTGCACATGCACACCACGGCCACCGATGGCAAGGCGACCTTGGAAGAGATGGTCGCCGCCGCCCAACAGCGCGGGCTGAAGTACATCGCCATTACCGACCATTCCAAGCGTGTTTCGATGGCCAACGGCCTCGATGCCGGCCGGCTGCGCGAGCAATGGGCCGAGATCGACCGGCTCAACCGGCGATTGAAAGGCATCATGGTGCTCAAGGGCGTCGAAGTCGACATCCTGGAGAAAGGCGGTCTCGATCTCGCCGACGACGTGCTGTCCGAAGCCGATTGGATCGTGGCCAGTCTGCACTACGGGCAAAAGCAGCCGCGCGAGCAGATCACGCGGCGGATTCTGGAGGCGATCGAAAACCCCAACGTCTGCGCCATCGCTCATCCCACGGGCCGCTTGATCAATCGCCGGGCGGCGTATGACGTCGATCTTGACGCGATGATCAAAGCGGCCCGCAAGCACCGCAAGTTCCTGGAGCTGAACGCCCACCCCATGCGGCTCGATCTGGACGACGTGGCCTGCGCGGCGGCCAAAGAGCAAGGCGTGCCGATCGTCATCTCGACCGACGCCCACAACGTCGAGGGTCTCGACAAGCTGCGCTACGGCATTTTGCAGGCCCGCCGTGCCGGTCTGACGAAGGCCGACGTGGCCAATACGCGGCCCTGGCGCGAGGTGCGAAAAATGTTGGGGCGGGGTAAATAACGCGGTTTGGCTCGACGCATGGTGGAAGAACGTTTGGAAGGCCCGCTGGGAGAATCCGAACGATGTTAAAGCTGCGTACGATTCGGTAGACCGAGTGGGAGAATGCTACGTGTTTAACGTCTGCCGCAATCGCTATCGCTTGACAGTCAAGATCGTTTTTGCGCACGAGACGAAGGACGGGACCGTCTTCATTAAACATGTGCTTACGCACGCCGACTACGACAAAGGTGGCTGGAAGGAGGATTGTTAAGCATGAGCGCGACCACTAGCCAAGACCAGTTTGTTGCTCTCGTTCAGTTTTTTGCTCCACGACCGATTCGCACAAAGAAGCGACTGCGGACGGCCTGCCAGGAGATTGATCGTCTGATGCGGCGACCAAAACTGTCGGCCGACGAGCGAGACTATTTGGAACTCCTCAGTATTCTCGTCGAGAAATACGAAGCGTCGCAGATACCGCCCCCGGATGTGTCGCAGGGAGAAATGCTTGACCACCTTTTGGAAGCTAAAGCTGTGACACAGGCCCAAGTGGCCAAGGCGACGGGGATCTCGGCAAATCTGCTTTCCAACGTCCGCGCCGGCCGGCGCGAACTGAGCAAGGAAAACGTCCGCCGGCTGTCGGCATACTTCAACGTATCGCCCGCGGTTTGGCTCTGACGGCATCTGGGCTTACCGGTGCCGGTACGGGACGCATCGACGCACCTCGATCAATTTCCATCGCGTATCACCGGCTTCGTCGCGTCGATGAAGAACGACGCCACGCCGGAAATCATGAAGGCCGCGGCGCACACGAACAACGTGGCGTTCCAGTTGATTGCCTGGCCGTCGCCGCTCAGCTTGGCAACGATCAACTGGAAGACCGCCGCGCCGAAGTTGCCCCACATATTACCCCAACCGAGCACCGCCGCCACGTATCGACCGCCGACGTCCTGCATGTAGGCCCACGTGCCCGGCAGGCCCAAGTCGGTCGCAAACGAGACCAAACAGAACAGTGCGACGGCCCCCCAGCGCGACTCGACATGGGGTATGGCCAGGTAAGCGCCCGCCGCCAGAAAACGCGAAAGGGCCAGCGGCAACGCACGCCCGTGCCGCAACCCAAAGGTACGGCTGAGGACATCGGTTAACCGGCCGCCCAGCAGCGTGCCGAACATGCCCGCCACCAACATGATGGCGTTCATATTGGCTCCTTGCTGCTCGTCGAATTTTCGTTCTTCCACCAGATACTTGGGGAGCCATGTAACCAGGAACACCCAGCCGATGTTGGTCATGAATTGCGACAGGCACATGGCCCACATGCTCGCGCTGCGAAGCAACTGACTAAAGCCGCGCAGCGATTCCAGCAGGTACTCCGCGGCCGGCAGGCGCGGCGGCGTCTCGCGCAACCGGCCGCGCTCGATGAGCGCCAACTCGGCGTCGTTCACCCTGGGGTGCTCCGCCGGCCAGTCGCGGGCGATCAACCAGAAGGCCACGCCCACCAGGCCACCCAGCGCTCCATAGGCCAGCATGAGCCACCGCCACGAGCCCGACCATCGCATCAGGGCCGTGGTACACGCCAGTGCCGACGCGGCCCCGAACCGTCCGCCAAACGCGATCAACGCGCTGGCCGCACCGCGGTCGGCCAGCGGTATCCACCGGCTCGACACGTTCGCGCTCGTGGGATACGCACCGGCCTGCATCACGCCCAGCCCCAGCCGCACGAGAAACAACGATTCAAACCCCGTGGCCATGCCCATCGCCGCGGCGCACGTCGACCAGCCGATCACGTAGATGGTCAGCAGCCAGCGCGGGCCGAAACGGTCGGCGAGCCATCCCGACGGCACCTGCAGCAGACCGTAAGACCAGAAAAACGCGCTCAAACTCCACGAGAGCCCGTCTGTGTCGAGTCCCAGCTCCGTTGTGACCGACTTGTGCTTGAGCAGTTCGCCCAGGCAATAACGGTCGACATACAGCATGAACGAGGCGGCCACGGCCACCGACATGACTTGATAGCGCACCCTGGTGGGCGCGGCGAGTTGGCGGCCGGCCGCGTCGTGGCTGGCGGTGTCTACTGCCACTCGACGGCCACCTTCGCTACCGCCTTGACGAGTTCGCCCTTGCCGGCCAGCGGGGCATGCGCATCGGAAGGAAAGAAAATGGCGAACGTTTCCGGCGGCACCGCCAGCCAGCTTTCGGGCCGGGCAGAATAGAAGGCGATGTCGCGCTCCGTCGAAAAGGCCGTTTCCGGCTCTCCACAATCGCACAGCGGCAGCCAGCCGATCTCTTCCTGTCCGGCCAAGGTTAACTGAATGTCGATGTAACGGCGATGCGATTCGAGCCTGGCGCCGTCGCGGCTGCGACCGGGGTCATGGCCCTTAATGAGGTAGATTCGCTCGCCGTCGATGGCGTGACGCCCGACGGGCAACTCGGCGGTGCTCGGGTCGGCAAGCGCCGTCAGCGCGGCGGCAAATCCAGGGTGCAGCACCGCATATCGCCGCCAGTCAGCAAGCCGGTCCAGGATCATGTCAGTCGTCCAAGCGCCGTTCGAGTAATAAGACGGAGGTATCGTCGTGGCGTCCCTCGCCGCCGGTGAATTCCATCGATTCGCGGAACAGTTCGTCGAGGGTCCGGCTCAGCGGCTGGCGACGGCAAGCGTGCAGCGTGCGCCGCAGGCCCTCGATGCCAAACTGCTTGTGCTCGCTGCCGTTGGACATGGCTTCGATAATGCCGTCGGTGTAGACCACTAGCCGATGGCCGGGCGGTATCTCGGTGGCCATCGTTTCATAGTCGGCATCGTCGTAGATGCCCAGCGGCAGGCCGCCGTCGCGCGTGGGGTCGCCGATCTCCACCGTCTTGCCGGTCTCCATGTCTTGCAAGAGCGGCACGCAGTGCCCGGCGGAAGTCCAGCGCAACACGCCGTCTTCGAGCACGCCGTAAACCAGCGTGATGAAACCCTCCTGATCTTGCACCAGGTTCTGGATACACAGCCGCCGGTTGATCTGCTTGACGAACTCATGGGGGGCGGCGTGTAGATCGTCCTGGAGCATGCTGATCAGCGTGTGCATGCCCATGATCGACATACAGGCCTTGATGCCGTGCCCGGAGGCGTCGCCGACCAGAAACACCAGCCGCTGGCCGCTCAACTTAAAGGCGTAATAGTAATCGCCGCCGGCCAGCACCACCGGCTGCCCGCCGCTGACGTTGATCTGCGACGGCTCGTAACGGGCCACGATCTCGTAGCCGAGCGGGGCCTCCATGTTCCGCGGAATCATCGACTCTTGCAACTTGCGCACCGAATCGACCTCGCTGCGCAGCTTCTCGGCCAGCAGCCGGGCCTGCTCCGCCTGGCGGGCCTTGAGGGCCGATTCCAGCAGCGTTTGCAACAGGAACAGGTATTCCTTGGCTGGATCGCGATAGATATGGGCCTGCACGCCGTGGCCGATGAACCGCGAGAGCGGATAGATTTCGCCCGGCCTGGCCGCCACCATCACGGGCATATCGGGATTGGCCCGCCGGATTTTCTCGAACAGGTCGAACGCCTGATCGCTGTCGGGGAAGGTGATCGGCAGCAGCACGACGTCGCAAGCCTCGGTCTCGAACGCCGCGAGCAGTTCGTCGGGCGAGCGCGTGACCCGCACCTGGGTGCCCCCGGCCTCCAGATACATGGTCAAGAGGTCGGTCTCTTCCTCGTCGTCCCAACCCACCAATACGCGCACCGCTGCACTCCCGTCTAACTGCCGGTTGTCGGACATAAACCGGTTCTCGCTGTTTGGGTCTCCGCCTTTGCGTGCTTCAGGCTACCGCCTGCCGCAGCTTCATGCAACTACGGGCCCTTCTTATCGCCTTGGCCGCGGATTTCTTCCATCATGAAGCTCATGGCGTGGCCGTATTCGCGGACGGCGGTGAGATAGTCTTTCTTTTCGGCGGCGGCCAGCGCCCGCGCGTCGAGATGGTTGAAGTGGCTCCAATCGACGGAGTACTTTGCCTCCAACGCGGCCTTGCGCAGCTCGTCGACAAACTTGGCGAGTTTGCCGACGAATTCGTTGTTGATCAGCACCGTGTGCGGGTTATAAGTCCCGTGGCCGAAGTGCTGGCCTTCGAGTCGCCTTCCCTGCGTGCCCAGGGCCCGCGCCAGCACCGTTGCGCCACTAATCAGCGTGGCCAGCCCCATGACCGCGGCCCCACCGGGATGCCGGGCCAGCACCAATAATAACGTCGCCAGGGCGAACACCCCCAGCACGACCCACGCCACCGGATGCACCGGCCGGCGCGTCGCTCGTCCCGGCGCCGGCCAGGCGATGTTGGCGGCCGGCGGAACGCCCACGACCCTGGCCACAATCACGCTGATGTTGTCCGGCCCTCCGCGCAGGTTGGCGAGATCGACCAGCACGCGCACCGCCTCGGCCGGGCTGAATGTGCTCAGGATGGCGCCGATCTCTTCGTCACTGACTTGCCCGCTCAGGCCGTCGCTGCAGAGCAGGAAGGTGTCGCCCGCCGCCGTCGGCCACGGCCCTTCCAGATCGACCTCGACGTGCGGCGATGGGCCAAGCGAACGCGTGATGATGTTCTTCGGAATGTAGCCGGGCACCTCGTCTTCGCGCAGCTTGCCGGCGGCCATCATCTCCCACACCAGGCTGTGGTCGAACGTGAGTTGCTCGATGCGGTTGCCGCGCAGACGATAAACGCGGCTGTCGCCCACGTGGGCCACGACCGCGCCCTGGGGCAAGAGCAGCAGCACGCTGGTGGTGGTGCCCATGCCGCGGAAGTCGAGATTGGCCTGGCCCCGCGAATGGATGCGGTCGTTGGCGTCTTCGATGGCCTTGCGGACGGCCAAGGGCGCCGCTTCGTCGAGCAGTTTGTGGTAGGTCAACGGCACGGTGTCGCAGGCCATTTTGCTGGCCAGCTCGCCGGCGGCGTGGGCGCCCATGCCATCCGCCACCATGAACAGGTGGCCACGCTGCAACCAGAGTTCGCCGCTCTTGGCCATCACCACCGTGATCGAATCCTGGTTGTTCGAGCGGCGCAACCCGATGTCACTAAGAGCGGCATGTTCGACGTAGCTCTCCCAGGTCAAGCTGCTTTCGGCCATACGGTTGGCTAACAGGCTCATGTTTCGTGCGGGGGGGAGAACCAACGGCGCCAGAGCCGCCTTGCAAATTCTAATTCGTGGCAGCGCTTGATGATAGATAGTCAACCGCTCAAACACAGAATGGCCTTCCCTTGGCCGGCGACTTTTGGTACTTAGGCCCGCGAGATACCCGTCGGGCGGCGGGGCAATTGTGCCCTGGGCATCTCACTCCACCTCGGTCGTGGCGGGCCGATTACGAACCCCGTCTGCCGGCTTGTCAAGTCACAGTCCCATCTTGCCCCTCTTATTCGGAGATCAACCGATGAAACGGTTGCACGTGCGCGCGGCTGCGTTGGCCGGCTTGACGGCAGTGGCGGTTTTTGCCGTCGTGCAAATCCACCGCGCCCAGCCCGTCGCCCTGGGGCAAGATCGGCCGCCCGAGGTCGTCCCGCAGAAGAAAAAGCCGAAGCCCAAAGCCGCCCCGCGCCGAAAACCGGCCGCACCGCCCGCGACTCTTCCGTCGCCGGCCGAAGACCGCTATTCCGATCGCTACGCCGAACGTTACAGCGACGCGAGTCTCGCTGAGCCGCCGCCGGCGACGGAGGGCGCCGCGCTACTGGGGTCCAACCTCGACGAAGTACCCGAAGCGGGGCCCGATCTGTATCGAGACGGCGCCGACGGTCCAGCCCCAGTGCGTTCCGTAGCCGGTCGCAATAGCCCGGCGAGCGATCCGTTCGCCCAAGCCGTGACTGCCGACGATCGCGGTCCTCTGGCGAGAAAGGCGGCATCGGCCGGCAAAAAGCCGTCGCGGACCGGCCGGGGCGACCGCGCAGGGGCCGCGGCCCACACGAAGCACGCCCGTCCGGCCATCGACGCCTTCGGCCCCGATTCTGCGGAACGGCCGACGAGCGACGACCGTCGGGCAAGCAACGCTCCGCCTCGCGATCCCTTTGGCGATGCCGCCCCGGCGCGGCCGGCCGTTGAGAAACCGCGTTCGATGACCGGCCACGGCCGGCCCGGCGGCAAGCAGCTCGAAGGCGCCCAGTCGCCGACGCTGGTCGTCGAAAAGGCCGCGCCCGACGAAATTCAGGTCGGCAAACCGGCGGTGTTTGCCATTCGCGTACAGAACACGAGTACGGCCACGGCGCACGAGGTGGTGATTCAGGATCTCATCCCGCAAGGCATGCAGCTTATCGACACGCACCCCGCCGCGGCCGAGGTGCTGGACGGCCGCGTCGTCTGGTCGGTGGGCACGTTGAAGCCCAACGATACGGCCACGGTCGAAATGGAGTTGATGCCATTGACCGAGGGGGAGATCGGCAGCGTGGCAACGGTGCATTTTGCCGGCGAGGCATCGGTCCGCACCCGTTGCACGCGGCCCCAATTGGCCCTCGACGTGAGCGTGCCCGGCGAGGTGTTGATCGGCGACGACGTGGCCATCGCCATCAAGATATCGAACCCCGGCACGGGCATCGCCACGGGCGTGGTCTTGGCGGAAACCATCCCCGACCAGCTTCAGCACCCCTCGGGCAGCGAGCTGGAATATGAGGTCGGCGACCTGAAACCGGGCGAGTCGCGGCAGATCGAGCTGACGATGAACGCCGTCAAGGCGGGCCAGGTGGTCAACAACCTCGTGGCCCAGGGCGAGGGGCAGTTGCGGGCCGAGCAGCAATCGGAGTTTATGGTCGTGGCCCCGCAGCTCGAAGTTTCGATGCAGGGGCCGAAACGACGCTATCTCGAACGGCAGGCCACCTATACGGTGACGGTGAGCAATCCCGGCACGGCGCCGGCCAAAGAGGTGCAGCTTGTCACGCACTTGCCCAAGGGCCTGCAATTCGTCGACGCCAACAACGCCGGCCAGTACGATCCGGTCACGAACACCGTCCATTGGTTGCTGGACGAATTGCCCGCCAAGGAGGCCGGGCAGGTGACACTCACCACGTTGCCGATCGAGCCGGGCGAACAGATGCTCAAGGTCGAAGGCGTCGCCCAGCGGGGTTTGTCGGCCGAGCAGGAAGAGGTGGTTTCCGTCGAGGGAGTCGCGGCGATCCTGTTCCAATTGGCCGATATTGCCGACCCGATCGAGGTCGGGGGCGAGACGACCTATGAGATTCGCGTGGTCAACCAGGGTTCCAAGGCGGCGACCAATATCGAGTTGGTGGCGACCTTTCCGCCGCAGCTCAAGCCGCGCAGCGCTCACGGCCCCACCCGCGACGCGATTCATGGACAGGAAGTCCGCTTTCAGCCGCTCGGCCGGTTGCCGCCCAAAGGCGAGACGACTTACCAGATTCGGGCGCAGGGCATTCAGCCGGGCGACCTGCGGGTGCAGGTGCAGCTTTTGACCGACGAGATGCAAAGCCCGGTGACGAAAGAAGAAAGCACGCGGGTCTATGCCGACGAGTGAGGGCGCTCGTAGGGTGGGGCCAGCGAGCTTGCCCGGCGGATTTACCGCGCGGTGGGTTGGCCGGCAGCCGATTTCTTCCTATCATTGAGTGTTCCAAAGTCATAGCGACAGGCACCTTACTTAGATAGGACGACCAACGATGGCCAAACAGGGGCCGCGCAAAAAGCTGCCGAAAGAACTCGCCGTCATCAACGCCGACAACTGCACGGGCTGCGAGGCATGCCTGGAAGTTTGCCCGGTCGATTGCATCGTCAAACTCCAGCAATTCGACGCTTTTCAAAACCTTCAAAGCTGGTGCCAGATCGATCTGGAGCGTTGTGTGGGTTGCGAGGTCTGCGTCCACATTCCTCGCAAGAAGACCGATCCCTACGACCTGACCGTCTGCCCGTGGGATGCCATTGAGATGGTTCCCACCGAGCAAGTCGCCCAGTACGTGGCCCAGATCGGCGGGCCGCCGGAATATATCGAGCAGAATTGGGACCGGCTGGTCGGCACGGCTCAGCACCTGGCGGAGCTGAAGGCTTCGGGCTAGGAATCAATGTCGAACGCTGATTGGTCGCCCCGACTTGAGCTGGCGCGGACGGCGGCCCGCGAGGCGGGCGCGATCACGCTCCGCTACTTTCGCGAGCACAACTACGCGGTCGAGTTGAAACGCGATCAGTCGCCGGTGACGGTGGCCGATCGTGAGGCCGAGCAACACCTTCGTTCTCGGATCGCCGAGGTTTTTCCCGGCGATGCCGTGCTGGGCGAAGAGTTTGGCGAGCGGCCAGGCGATTCGGGCTATCGCTGGATTCTCGACCCGATCGATGGCACGAAGTCGTTTATTTCGGGCGTGCCGCTGTACGGGGCTCTGATCGGCGTCGAATTCGAACAGCGAAGCGTGGTCGGCGTCATTCACATCGCCGCGCTCGACGAGATGGTCTATGCGGCACGCGGTCAAGGCGCGTGGATGCTGCGTGGCGATCGCCCGCCGATGGCGGCCCGTGTGTCACGGACGCCGCGTTTGGCGGACAGCCTGTTTTGCACGTCCGAGGTCAAATCGTTTTCCAAGTCGGGCCGCCGGCAGGCCTTCGACGATTTCGACGCGGTCTGTCGCCTGAGCCGCACTTGGGGCGATTGTTACGGCTATTTGTTGGTCGCCACTGGCCGGGCAGACCTGATGGTCGATCCGCTGATGAACGTCTGGGACTGTGCCGCGTTGCAACCCATTTTGGAGGAAGCCGGCGGCACGTTTACCGACTGGCAAGGCGTGCCGACGATCTACGGTGGCGAGGCGATTGCCACGAACGGGCTGGTGCTCGACGAAGCATTGGCCATTGCGCGGCGGTATCGCGCGTAGCCCGCTTGCTCCGCAAGCGGAACGGCGTGCCATCTCGTTAGGCTTTCCGTCCTCAAGACGCTGCAAGTTGGTCACGCCCATCCGCTTGCGGACCAAGCGGGCTACCTGCCGCAAACCGCCCAACAAAGAAAGCCGTCCGAGCAGGCCCGGACGGCTTTCAAGCTTGTTCGTTGACCGTCGCCGGACGGCTTAACGCTTGATCTTGCTGTGGACCTTGGTGGGAGCAGCCGGATGGGGCGGCAGGGCTTCCGCCTTGTGAGGCACCACAGGCAACACATCCACCACTTTGGTATCGCCGTGCGTCAGGTCGGCCGTCTCGTGGACGCGGCCGTTGGTATCCCACCAACGCCAGCGGCCGGTCGGGTTGCCATCGACGTACTCGCCCTGCGTCGATTTCTGACCGTTCTGGTGCCACCAGGTCCACTTGCCCACCTGTTTGCCGGCATCGTAAGCGCCTAGTAAGGCGACCTGTCCCGTCTCGTACCACCAGTGGAACTTGCCCACCTGCAGATCGTTGCGATACTCGCCCTGCATCTGCTTCTGACCGCTCTGGTACCACGTGATCCAGATGCCGTGCTTCTCGTCCTTGCCCTGCTTGATGTAGGTGGCCACTTTGGCGGTCCACCAGTCGTCGGGCGTCTGCACGACTTCCCTGGCGTGGAGGTACATGCCCTCGGTCTTCTTCTGCTTGTTGGCGTAGTAGTCGATCTTGGGAGCGACCTTGCGGCCGGCCTGATAGCTGTCCTTGATGGTCAGATGGCCATCGGCGCTCCACTCATTGTGTTCGCCGTCGATTTCGCCGTCGCGGTAGTCGATTTCCCGCATTTTGCGGCCGGTGGCGAAGTACCAGGTCGACTTGCCGTCGCGGTTTCCGCCGGCGAAGTGCCACTCGCTGATCTTCCGTTGCTTGCTGTCGTAGATGCCCCAGCGGCCGTTCAGCTTGCCGTTCTCGAAGGCCGCTTGCGACACAAACGGCGCAGAAAACTGCTGGTAGGGGAGCTTGGTCAGCAGATCAACTTCGTTGCCACGATACCAGCGGTTCCAGACGCCCTCGCGCTCGCCGTTGCGATAGTGGCCTTCGGCGACGATCGTGCCGCGGTCGTCGAACATCTTCCACGAGCCGTGGTTGATGTAGTTGCCGTCGGCGTCCTGGGTGACTTCGCGCTCGATGCGGATGCTGCCGTTGGGAAACCGCTCGCGGATGACCTCGTGCTCGCTCTCCTCGTCGCCCGTTTCGGGGGCCGGAGCGGCCTGCTCGCCGGAGTGTTCGTCCGGCATGGCGCTCTCTTCGTCGGCCGACTCGTCGCGATTCGAGTTCTCGCCGTACTCATAGTCGTCGCCGTCCTCCGTCAGAAGAGCGGTCGCCGTGGGAATTCGTTTAAAGCCGGGATAGCCGTCCTCCGCGTGTGCCGCCAGGCCGTCGAGCGACAACACGAAGCATGCGGCTAGAGGTAAGGGAAAAAGGGCCGAGTAGCGGGCCATTGCTCACTCCTTTAAGTCCAAAAGTAATTCTGCCAGCCGCCGAAACTCCGCGATTCAGTTAACCTTATCGGCATACCGCGCCGTTACCTTCGGCGTTTCTGGCATCTCGGAAGACGGCGAAAATAGGGCGAGATTGCGGCCTGTCCGGTTAGGCCATCACGGTAGGCTGGGCGAACTGAGCGATTTTTCGTAAGATCGGTAAACCGCGGGCCGACGTTCCTTCGTCCTGGGCCAACTGGAGGGCTGAGCCGCGCGGGTTTCAGGCAACGACGAGCAGTAGGAAGATGATGGAACCGGAAGCCGTCCGCCAGCGTATCAACGAGCTAAAAGACCGCGACATGGTGGTGCGCCAGCGCGCCGTCGAGGCCTTGTCGGGCATGGGGGCCGATACCGCGGAGGTGGTCGCGGCACTGACCCAGGCCTTGCGCGACAGTTCCAGCGGGGTGCGTCGCCGTGCGGCACAGGCACTCGGCAAGTTGGAGGCCGCGGCGGAACCGGCGGTGGTGGCCCTGACGGAGGCCCTGCGCGACCGCATTCACACGGTCCGCGATGCCGCCCGCGAGGCCCTGGCCGCAATCAAGCCCCGCAATTGACGCGCAAGGACCCAAACAGGCGGCTGGGGCAGAGCTTGGCCCGATTCGGCCCGGTTTGAGAACACGCTCTGCGGCCAAGCTCTGCCCCAGCCACCGCCCGTCCATCAATTGACGAATGACACAAGGAACAGAGTTGCCCGACACGCCCGAACCACCGCCGACCGTGCCCGCCGGCCGACTGCCGCGCAACGTCTGGCTGTTGGGCTGGACGAGCCTGCTGAACGACACGGCCAGCGAAATGGCGGCCCCGCTGCTGCCCTATTTTTTGATCGGCGTGCTGCACGCGAGCAAGGAATCGCTGGGACTGATCGAAGGCTGCGCCGACAGCGCCGCCAGCATCCTCAAGCTTTTTTCGGGCGGCTGGTCCGATCGGGCGGGGCGTCGCAAGGGGTTCGTCGTCTTCGGCTACGCGTTGCCGGCCCTGGTCCGGCCGCTGCTCAAATGGGCACTGCTGCCCTGGCACGTGTTGGCCATCCGCGTGGGCGACCGCGTGGGCAAGGGAATGCGCACCGCCCCGCGAGACGCCTTGATCGCCGACTCGACCGATCCCCTGATGCGCGGCCGGGCCTTTGGCCTGCACCGGGCGATGGACCACCTCGGCGCCGCGCTCGGACCGCTGCTGGCCTCCGCGTACCTTTGGGCCTGGCCCGATCAGATAAGGCCGATGTTCTTTTTGGCACTCATCCCCGGCCTGCTGGTGGTGGCGTTGACCGTCTTCGGCCTGAAAGAAGCCGAGCCTCACGAGCATGCGGGAAAGCCGCTCGACCTGAGCTTGCGGCACTACTCCCGCGACTTCCGGCTCTACCTGGCGGCCTTGCTGGTGTTCAGCCTGGGGAATTCGAGCGACCTGTTTCTGCTGGCCCGCGCCGGCGAATTGGGCGTGGCCAAGCCGCTGCTGCCGATTCTTTGGTTCGTGTTCCACCTCGCCAAGAGCGCCGGCAACATTCTGGGCGGGCACACCGTCGATCGGTTGGGAGCGAAACCCCTGTTGATCGTCGGCTGGCTGTGGTATGCCGTGATTTATCTGGGCTTCGCCTTCGCGAGCTCCATCTGGCACATCTGGGCGTTGTTCATTCTTTACGCGGCGTATTATGCCTTGACGGAGCCAAGCGAAAAGACGCTTGTGGTGCAGCTTGCCGGCCGGCAGCGCACGGGCGTGGCGTATGGCTGGTATAACTTGCTGATGGGAATCGCCGCCTTGCCCGCGAGTTGGGTGTTCGGTTTATTGTATGAACGGGCCGGCCCTTTGGCGGCCTTTGGCCTGGGCGCCGCGCTGGCGGCCAGCGCCGTCGTGCTGCTGGCGCTGGTCCGCTCGCCGGAGCGAGGGCGAACAACGGTGGCTGGGACAGAGCAAAGCGGGTAGCGAGCTTGCGAGCGCCGGCCCACCCTACAACGAAAGAGATCCTGATGCAGATTTCAACCACTGACCAGAGCGTAATTAAGGTCTCCGCCGATGCCGCGGTTGTCGGCGTCTTCGCCGACACCGGGCTGAACCCCGCCGGCATCGAAGCCGACCGGGCCAGCGGTGGCCTGCTCACGCGGCTTATCGAGAGCAAGGAGATTTCGGGCAAACTCTACGAGCTCACGCCTCTCTGGGGCGTGGTGGGCATCGAAGCACCGCAGCTTCTGGTGGTGGGCCTGGGCAAACAGGCCGAGTACGATCGGGGCACGGCGCTGCGCACGGCGGCGACCGCTGCCCGGCAGCTTGCCGCCAAAGAACGTTCGCGAGTCGCCTTTTATCTGACACGCGGCGCCAGCGATGCGGTCGTCGAAAGCGGCATCGCGGGAGCGATCATTGGGTGCCAGGGCCAAGACCTGTACCGCACGGAGAAGAAACGGTTTCCGTTCACCGAGCTGGTATGGGCGGGCGCAACGGATCGGGCGGTGGAAGCGGGCAGCGTGCTGGGAGAAAGCGTCAACTTGGCCCGTCGGTTGATCAACGAGCCGCCGCAAGAGCTTTACCCCGAAACGTTCGCGGCACGAGCGGCCGAATTGGCGGAAGCGTGCGGCCTGGCGATCGAGCTATGGGACCTCGATCGGCTGCAGCGCGAGGGGTGCGGCTCGCTGCTGGCCGTGGCGCACGGCTCGGTCCGTCCGCCGCGGCTGGTGATCTTGCGGCACCACGGCGGACCCGCGGATCAGCGCCCGCTGGCGTTCGTGGGCAAAGGCGTGACGTTCGATTCAGGCGGACTCTCGTTGAAGCCGAACGATTCGATGAAAACCATGAAGTGCGATATGTCGGGCGCGGCGGCGGTGCTGGCCGCCATGACGGCCGTTGCCCGTCTGAAGTTGCCGGTGAATGTGGTGGGCCTGATGGGCCTGGTCGAGAACATGCCCAGCGGCTCGGCGATGAAGCTGGGCGACGTACTGCGGGCGCGCAACGGCAAAACGATCGAAGTCATGAACACCGACGCCGAGGGGCGGCTGGTGCTGGCCGACGTGCTCGACGTGGCGGTCGCCCAAAAACCGTCGGCGATCGTCGACCTGGCCACACTCACCGGCGCCTGCGTGGTGGCGTTGGGCATCGACGTGGCCGGCGCCATGACGAACAATCAATCTTGGTGCGACCGGGTGATGGCCGCCGCGCGCGATTGCGGCGAACCCCTCTGGCAACTGCCGATGTATGCCGATTATCGCGAAGACATTCGCAGCGAGGTGGCCGACATCCGCAACACGGGCGAAGGCCGTTGGGCGGGGGCGATTGCCGGGGCCAAGTTCCTGGAAGAGTTTGTGAGTGACGTTCCCTGGGTGCATCTCGACATTGCCGGCCCGGCCTTTCTGGAGAAGCCCAAGCCCTGGCTCGACGGCGGCGGCAGCGGCGTCTTTGTCCGCACGCTCGTCGAGCTTGCCCGACAAGGGTCGTAAGTTGGGGCTGGCATGCGCAAAAAATCACCTCCGACGAGCGTGTGCTGATGCCAGTTTTGTTCCGACCGGAGGCCGTCCGCTTGCCGGGCGGAGGTTCGCGTTCGCGGTCTAACAGAACGACGCGCCCAACAGCCCCTTCCAGTCGAGGGCGGCAGGGAAGCGTCCAACCGAAATCGCACCAGTTCTTGAACGCAACCCATTTCTTGCGCCGCGGGATCGGCCCCCTGAGAACACGCGACAAACGTGTCGCCTGCCGCGCAGGCCGAGGCCTTGCGGCCGACCCATTCGGCCACGGCATTGCCACCGGCGACGGCATAAGGTACGCCGGCGGCGTCGAGCGCGCGAGTTGCCCTGCTCAGCCGCTCCTTGACTTTTTCGGCTGCCACGAGTGCCCTTTCCCAACCACTTGCCAGTGGGACGCGGAACGGCTGCGCAACTGTCGGAATCCGACAGTTGGCCAATGGTGGGGTTACCTCCGCGCTGCGACGAGCGGTGCGGTTCAAAAATGGCCCTTGTGTCGGGAAGTTACCGGGACGCTGACGCGTCCCGCTCGCCACGGCTTTGGGCGAGGTGGGCGCCGCGCCCACCCCCCTCCCTATCCGCAGCCGGAAGGCTTAGCTCTTGCGTTCGAGCGTCACAACGCCGTCCCAGCCGGCCGGCGGAGTGCGGTTGTATTGGGCGATGTAGACGGTCAAAAAGTCCTTGACGCGGTCCTTGGCCGGCACGCGGTGCAACAGCTCGACCGCTTGCGACCAATCGCCGGAAACGAAGGCGTCGAGCGCGGCCTCGTAGTCGCGGATGTTCTCGTCGCTCAAGTCGGGGTAAACGTCGGCCGGCGGCAGCAATTCGCTGACCTCGACCGGACCCTCGAAGCCGTACGGCCGCACCACGGCAATCCGCCGAGACCGCGCCACGGTGGCCGCCACCTGCTGACGCACCGCACGCGAGGTCGGCTCGTCGAGCAGAATCGGACTGTGCAAAATCTTGGTCATCCCTTCGAGCCGGCTGGCCAGGTTGACCACCGGGCCAAAGACCGTGACTTTCGACTGGTCGGTCGTGCCGATCCGCCCCGCCACGGCGCGGCCCGTCGCCAGGCCGATGCCCACGCGGAAGTCGGCCAACGGATGACCCGGCTCGCGGGCCGCCGTCTCAAAGGCCAGCCGAATCGCCAGGGCCGCCGAGCATGCCCGCTCGACCATGTTCTCCTGGGCGATCGGCCAGCCCCAAAAACCCATCGCCGCGTCGCCCTGGAAGTCGCCGAACACGCCGCCCTTGTCGAGAATGTGGTGCGTCATCACCCCCAGCGCCTTGCTGACGCGGTCGAGCAGCGTGAGCAAGTGCTCCGCCTGACGCTCGGCGCGGCGCGAGAAGCCGCGCACGTCGCAGAACAGCACCGAGACCTCGGTTTCGCGAGGCGCCAGCACGACTTCGGGGTCTTCGTGCGTGATCGCCTCCAGAATCTGCGGCGAAAAGAAGCCCCGCAGGGCCGCTTGCTTTCGCTGCAACAGCTCCGTCTGCCGCAGCGAGTTGAGCGTGGCGGCCACCAGCTCCGTGAACTTCATGTCCTCACGCAGGTCGTCCGGCGCGGCGGGCCGCTCGCTCAACAGCGACCCCGTGAACTGGCCGGCCACATACACGCCCCAGCCCCGGCAGGCCTCGCCGTGGACCGGCGTGCAAAAGGCCCAATCGACGTTGGCGCTCATGGTGAACAGGGCGGCCGAGGCGTCTCGCTCAGGCTCCCAGATATGGAGCACCGACTCGCCGCGCCGCACGGCGTCGAGAATCAGCCGCTGGCTGGGGCGAAAATCGTCGCCGCCCGACAGCCGCCGGTCCCAGTGCAGCACCCGCACGGGCGGCCCCGAGGCCGGACTCTCCGACGTGGCCACCAGCGCCACGGCGCTGGCCCGCGGAATGCCCGCCAGCAGCATGCTCACCAAACGCACGAAAAGCTCGTTTTCGCTGACCGATCCGGAGATCACGTCAGGCAAGCGGCTGAGCACCTCGATCCGCTGGTCGGCGTTGCGGAAGCGGACCCGTTCCAGGGCCTGCGGGCTGAAGGTCTGCTCCTCAACCGGCCGGTTCAAGTCGGCCAGCCATTTCACGGTGTCGCTGGCCAGGGTGAAGGTGGTCTGTCCGATGACAAAATGTTCGCCGGCAGAGAGGACGAAGTGTTCGTTGGCCTGGCCGGAAAGAAAGATCGGGTTGCGGGCCTCGGCGAGCTTTTCGACGCGTAGCCGGCCGTCGGTCCAACAGACCGAGGCATGGTGGCGGGAAATTTGGGCGTCCCAGGGCGTGGAATAGATTCCCGCGTCGCGGCCGAGCACAAACTGCTGATTGGCGCGCAAGGTGCGTCGCCAGCGCTGGTGCGGTTCGTTTCCTTGTGCGATCAGGTCGGCCACGTTGATTGGGATCCGGAGTCCGTCCCCATCATAACATCCCGCCGCGCATCGCAAGATTTTTGTCGTCGGGTAGACTCATAATATGTCTGGCCTGTGGGAAGTGATCAAGCAAACGTTCGTCGAGTGGCAGGAAGACAACGTGCCGCGCCTGGGCGCGGCGCTGGCTTTTTATTCGGTGTTCTCGTTGGCGCCGGGGCTGATCATCACGCTGGCGTTGGCCGGCGCCATCTGGGGGCCCGACGCGGCCCAGGGCAAGTTGGCGGCCGAACTCGAGACGCTGATCGGCAGCGACGTGGCCGCCTATTTGCAGGATCTGGCCGACCATATTCACCGCTCGCAAGGCGGCGTTTTCGCGGCCCTGATCAGCGGGGTGTTGCTCTTCTTCGGCGCCACGGGAGCCGTGGTGGGGCTGAAAGACGCCCTGAACACAGTATGGGGCGTCGTGGACACGTCGCACGGCGTGTGGTGGTCGCTGCTCCGCGATCGGCTGTTGTCGGTGGCGCTCGTCTTGGCAACCGGACTGTTGTTGTTGGCATCGGTAGTGCTGACTTCGTTTTTGCAAGGAATGAGCGAGCGCGCGGCGCTTCAGTTCCCGATTTCGTTTCCGACGGCGGTGATCATCAACTGGGTGGTGTCGTTTACCGTGATTTCGCTGTTGTTCGCGTTGATCTTCACCATTTTGCCCGACGTCGAACTCGGCTGGCGCGACGTGCTGGTCGGTTCGGCGGTGACTTCGGTGCTGTTCTTGATCGGCCGCGAGTTGATCGCGTTTTACCTGGGGCGGTTCAGCTTTACGTCAACGTATGGCACCGCGGGTTCGCTGGTGGCCGTGCTGTTGTGGGTCTATTACTCGGCACAGATTCTCTTGTTGGGAGCGGAGTTCACGCAGGTCTATGCCCGGCGTTACGGCTTCCCCATCAAGCTGCCGCCGGGCGTCAGGAGCATCGACGAAGTCGCGGAACACAGGAATCAATCGTAGGCTTCTCAAGAAGTCAGCTACCGGCGATTTCGCGACGCACGCGCTCCAGGTCGGCGTTGACCATCATCTCCACCAGCTCGCGGAAGCCGACACGCGGCCGCCAGCCGAGCCGCTCGCGCGCCTTGCGGGCGTCGCCGCAAAGATGGTTCACCTCGGCGGGGCGCAGCAACGCCGGATCGGTGACGACGTGCTGTTCGGGATCGATGCCGACCCGCGCAAAAGCGATCTCGATCAGCTCGCGCACGGAGTGCTTTTCGCCGGTCGCGACCACGTAGTCGTCCGGCGCCTCTTGCTGCAGCATCAACCACATGGCCTCGACATAGTCGCCGGCGAATCCCCAATCGCGCAGCGCGTCGACATTGCCCACGCGAAGCGTGTCTTGCACGCCCAGCTTGATGCGGGCGGCGGCGTCGGTCACCTTGCGCGTGACGAACTCTTTGCCGCGCAGCGGCGACTCGTGGTTAAAGAGGATTCCCGAACAGCAAAAGATGCCGTAGCTTTCGCGGTAGTTCACGGTGATCCAGTGCCCGTAAACCTTGGCCACGCCGTAGGGACTGCGCGGCCAGAACGACGTGCGTTCGGTCTGCGGCTCCTCCTGCACCTGGCCGAACATCTCGCTGCTGCTGGCCTGGTAGAAGCGGATGGCCGGATCGACCAGGCGGATGGCTTCCAGCACGCGCGTGACGCCGAGCGCGGTGAACTCGCCGGTCAGCAAGGGCTGCAGCCAGCTTGTGGGCACGAAGCTTTGGGCCGCCAGGTTATAGACTTCGCTGGGCCGCACGTCGCGCAGCAGGTTGACGATCGAGAGTTGATCGAGCAGGTCGGCCTGGTGCAATGAGATTTTGCCGGAAAGGTCGGCGATGCGTTCGAAGTTCTCGCTGCTGGAGCGCCGCACCATACCATGCACTTCGTAGCCTTTGCCAAGCAGAAATCTGGCCAGGTAAGCGCCGTCTTGTCCGGTGATGCCGGTGATGAGGGCCTTGCGTGTCATGCTATGCTCCAAACCGCTCTTGCACCCATTGACGAAATACACGGCTCCATTGCGACTCGTCCGCCGTCAGTTTGGGATCGAGAAACGGCTCCAAGTCTTTCACGCGCAACATCGGCAAATTCAGGCTCATTTCGATCTCGCGATAGCTGCCGTCGGGCTGAAGCGCATAAGCCTTCAAGGCGTTTTTGTGCCACCGCCAGACTTCGGGCACGCCAAGGGCCGCATAGAGGGCCATCCGCTTGATGGCGCCACGTCGAATTTCGACTTCGATCGCCAGGTCGGGCGGAGGATCAACTTCGAGATTGATTTCTTGCAGGTCTCGGATGCGCGGGTGATTCAAGATGTAATAGCACTCGTCGGGCTCGAGGCCTTTGAACATCACGTGCCGCTTCCAGGTCGTCGAACGCAGGCTGCGTCGGGGAATTTGTAGCTCGTTGGTAAAGGCTACGAGCAACTGACCGAGCAGCGAATTAACTGATTCGTGTCGTTGCGACGGTGTCATGAGTTCCAAGGTCCCTCGGTCATAGGTCATCCGAACACGCTCGAGGCCGCGAGCGTCGCGCAGCAACTCGTACGTCTCCCAAGGAACGCTGTAGAGAACAAAACGATGTTCCGCTCCAAGTTGTGCGGACCGTTGAATTGTCGCCATCGAGAGTCTCCTCGCGCAAGTACACGTGCTGCGAATTGCCTACGCTCCAAACCGCTCTTGCACCCACTGACGGAACGCCAGCAGCCATTGCGACTCGTCGCCGGCCAGCTCGACGTCGAGAAACGGCTCCAGGTCTTTGACTCGCAGCATCGGCAGGTTCGGGCTGAACTCCGTCTCGATGTATTCCCCGTCGGCGCCGAACACTAACGACCGCAACGACTCATCGTGCCAACGCCATACCTCAAGCACGCCGAGCGCCGCGTAGATGCCCATTTTCTTGATCGCGCTGGTGCTGACTTCAACTTCAATCGCCAGATCGGGTGGAGCGTCGACATCGAGATTGATATCGTGTCTGCCCCGGATCTTCTCAAAGTTGGCGATATAGTAGCACTCGTCCGGCTCCAACGATTTATACTTCTTGCGCGGCTGGCACGTCATCGAGCCTAAGCTGCGCCGTGGGATTCGTAGCTCGACAGTAAACGACTCCACCATTTGAGCGAGCAGCTTCTTGATCACTTCGTGCCGGTAGGAGGGTGACATCAGCTCCAGCATCCCTTCATTGTAGGTCATGCGGGTACGTTCCAGGCCGTCGGCGTTGCGCAGCAACTGGAACGTTTCCCACGGAATGTTGTAGAGCACGAACCGGTTTTCCGCGGCGGTCTGGACCGGTCTTTCGGCGGTCGCCATCAAAGTGCCTCATTAGGACTGCAAGGAAGTTTGGTTATCTTTGATTATAACAGATGCAGAAGCGTCAGGTTTTCCCCTTCATCGCCGCCGCCAGAATCTGCGACGTGCTCTCGCGCATGATCCGCGGATCGACCGTCTTGCCCTCGATCAGCGTCTTGCGAACGTCTTTGCCCGAAATGAAGACCGGCTTCTCGTCCTTGTGGAGCTCCATCAGATCGACGCGGCCGGCCGATTCATAGTAGGCGGCAAAACCGACCTTCAGCGGCTTGATCTGCAAGTCGCCGGACAAGTTGCTGAAGATTTCCTGGGCGTCGAAGTCGCCCCAGATGGCCGTGCCGTCGTGATACGGCGCGTCGGCGTGTTTGCGGCCGATGACGATGTCGGTAAAGCCGAAGTTCTGCCGGTAGATGCCGTGCATCACCGCTTCCTTCGGCCCGGCATAGAACATCTTGATGTCGAGGCCCAGCAGAATCACGCGGTCGGGCACGGCTTCCTTCCGCTTGCCCCACAGGTCCGAATCGCTGTCGCCCTCGCCAAGCTGCCGCCGCTCGATCAGGGCCTCGTAGGTCTGCATGCGGACGTCGGCGTGAACGTCGTCGCCCTTGGTCTCGCCGACCAGCGGGTTGAGGCAGGCGCCGGCGTTGTGGCCCGCGCGGAGCAGCGTTTCCAGCCCGTAAACCAGGGCGTACTCGTGGGCGCGGTGCAGCGGGTTGCGGGTCTGAAAAGCGACGGTGCGGTCCCAGCCCTTCGACGCCAGCAGCTTGCGGACCTCGCGCGGCGAGAGCACGTATTTGCCGAACTTGGGGATCTTCGGCTGCGGCAGCACGCGGATGGCGCCGCCCAACAGGTGCGTCTTGTCGCCGTCGGCCTTGAGCACCATGTCGGCGCCGGGGTGGTCCGTGCGCTCAGTGAGATAGACGCTTTTGAGATATTTCGGTTTGTCCCAGGGATAGATGTCGCTGATGTCGAGCATGGCCACCACGTCGTCCGACGAGTTGGCCAGCGCCACGCGCTGGCCCGTGGCTAGCTTCTCGGCTGTCTCCGTCGGCACGGGGAAGGCCAGCGGGATGGTCCAGGCATGGCGCCGGCCGCCGTGCAGGATGTAGCCTTCGTCGAGCACCCGGTGATAAGTAGCCGAGTCCATGGGTCCGACAAGCGGGCTGAGTGTGCCGTCGCCCAGGCGATAGACGGTGGAAAGGTCGGCGTCGGAAACCGCCACTTTGGTGAGACCTTGGGCCTCGGACTTGAACGCGTCGATCTGGTCGGCCGGAACGGTCCGGCAGACGGGTTCTTTCAAACCACCGTGGGGCTGGGGCAGGCTGGCCATCTTCGCTTCGTACCTCTTGTTTTCCGTCGGACTCAAACCGGCAAGTATAAAGCCCGGCGCGAACGGACTAAAGGGCAAACTGCCGCGGTGGCGTGCGGGAACGAGCCGGCGGCTTGATCGTCAAGAACCATTTGTCGATGATGGTTTGCAACGCAGCGACTTCGCGACACGCGGTGGCTGGGGCAGAGGTTGGCAAGGCAGCGGTCGGAAGTACCCAACGACTCCGCGGCCAACCGATGCCCCGGCTCATACCACCGGGGCATCGCTGGCCGCAGAGTGTTTTGGCAGTTGACAATCGAACTCGGCCAGCTTTGCCCCAGCCAGCAGCAAACGCCCAATGCCCATGACGCGATCTACAATCCGATGCCTGTTTCTGTTTTTCGCGACGGCCGCTTGCGCCGGGGCCGACGACCGCATCACCGCCGACAAGGCGGCGCTGGCCCCGTTCCAACAGTTCGTGGGCTCGTGGAGGGGCGTAGGTCAGCCCCGCCGCGGTTCGAGCCAGGGCGCGTGGACCGAAACGGCCGATTGGGCCTGGAAGTTTGCCGAGGGCCGTGCGGCGCTGGTCTTCGATTCGCCGAAGGGGAAGTACTATCGGTCTGGCAAGCTGATGCCCGGCGAAGCGAAGGGGCAATTCAAGCTGACCGCCAAGCGGGCCGACGAATCGGGCGACGACCAGTTCTCCGGGAGCCGGGATGCCAACGGGCGACTCGTGCTCGTGGCGGTCGAGCAGGGACAAGCAGCCGACATGCCCGCTCGCGTCACGATTCACACCGTCGCGGCGGGCGACCGTTTGCTGGTGCTGTATGAGAAGCGGTCCGGTGCGGCCGACCGCTTTGTCCGTCTGGCCGAGGTCGGCTCGACGCGCGTGGGCGCGGCTTTCGCCAAAGGACCGGGCGAGCCGGAATGCGTGGTGACGGGCGGGCTGGGCACGATCGCCGTCCAGCACCAGGGCAAGACGTATTATGTCTGCTGCACCGGCTGCCGCGATCTTTTCAATGAGGATCCCGAAGGCGCGTTGGCCGAGTATCGCCAACGCAAGGCGGCGGAAGCAGCCAAGTAGTGAGGCGATGGCTCGTTGGTTTCACTTGCAGCCCTGCAAAAAGACCACCAGATCGGCGAGCTCCTGCGGAGTAAGCTGCTTGTCGAGGCCCTGCGGCATGATCGAGACGGTGCCCGGTCGAATCTCTTCGATCGTGTTTCGGGGAATGCGGATCTCTTCGGTGGGGCTCTTGACGAGCACCAGTTCGTCGGGCGCGTCTTTGCGCACGAGGCCGTTGTAGGTCAGCCCGTCGACGGTGACGACCGCGACCGGTTCAAAGCTGCGAACGAAACTGGCACTGGGATAGACGATCGATTCGAGCAAGTCGCGTGCGGCCCGCACCTGGCCGATGCGCGTCAGGTCGGGCCCGATCCGTCCGCCCAAGTAGCCGATGGCGTGGCAGGTGGCGCAGGCGGTCTTGGTATTATTGAAAATCGCCTGCCCGCGCCGGACGTCGCCGCGCGGCAGCGATTCAGCCAATTCATCGAGCCTGGCCCGCTGGGCCGCCATGTCGGCCGTCAGCCGCGCGTAGAGTTTTTCCGCTTCGGCATGCACGGCGGGCGGATACTTGGCCAGCCGCGGCTTGATCATTTCGACGCGGAGCGAGGGTATCACCGCCGGCTCGCCGAGCGAGGCCAAGAGCGCCCGGCCTACCTGAGCGTCGGTCGATTGCTCGAAGGCCGACAGCAACCGATCGATTTCCAGCGGGCCGACGGCAGCGAAATTGGGTGCTAGAACGGTGAGTTGATCGCTCGTAAGTTTCGCCTTGGAAAACACCTCGACGGCCGCGGCGCGGTTGCCGGCCACGGCATCGATATCAAGCTGGGCCGTGAGCAGCTCGAACATGGCCGTCGGCACCGCATCGAGTCCGCCGGGCACCGCCGCAAGCGCCGCGAGACGGTCTTGGTCCTCGATGCCCTCGCGCGACGCGAACTCCTTGAGCGCCGCTCGAACCGGGCCGGCCGCGGCCCTGGCAATCGGAACTGCGCGAATCGCGGCGAGAAGATCGGGATCAACTTTCTTATCGGCGACCCCGACGAGTTGGGCCAGAGCGCTTATCCAAGGGGCCGGCACGTCTTTTAGCCCAGAGCGTTGCATAGCCTCCAAAACGGTCCGACGTTCCGCCAGCGTCACGTTGCCATCGACCATTCGGGCTGAGAGCAACTCCTGAATCGTCGGCGACTGCGCGAATGTGCCGAGCTGCGTGGCCAGTTCGGCGCGGTCTTCGTTCGACAACCGCTCGTCGGCCAATCGCTGGCGTAGATAGCCGGCCAACGCATCGGCCCAGTCCGGATGGTGGCCGGCGACCCAGGCCGCCGTCCGCCGCAGGTCGCTGTCGTTTGCTGCTAGCAGCGGCATGACCGTCTCGGCCGTCAAGCCGCCATTGGGCATCTGGTCGAGGGCGATCAGCGCCGCCCGCTGCACCACGGCGTTGTTGCTCGTTAGACCACCCGCGGTAGACTTCGCATTGCCGATCTCAATCAGGGCATAGATCAACGAATGCTCCAGTACGCGGTCCGACGACGACTCGCGCGAGGGCGACATCTTACCGATCGCCACCATCAGCGGTTCGACACCGCGCCAACTACCAAATCGGCCGATCGCCTCGGCGGCAGCCCGCCGGTTTGGCAACGATTCACTCGACAACAATGCGATAAGTTTCGACAGCGCGTCGCGGTCGCGGAGCACGGAGACGGAGTGGATCGCTGCTTGACGCGCGATGGGATTCGGATCATCCAGAGCCAACCGTAGCGCTTCGCGCGCCGACGGTGTGCCGATTCGCAACAACGCCCAGATCGCGTTCACGTTCTTTCGGGCAGGGCCCGGAGTGGCCCGAGGTCTCTTCTCGAAGATGCGGTTCCGTCCCAATAAAACCGTTTTCAACACAGGCACGGAATCTTCTCCAGCCGCGCCAAGTCCTTGAATGGCGCGATGCCGAACCGCGGGCCGCGCGTCGTCCAGCAGTTCGATCAGGTTCGCCTTCTTCCATTCGAGCTTCGATCCCCGAGGATCAGCGATCCGGTCGGCATCTTTTCGCCGCACGCGATAAATCGCGCCTAACACGTCGGGCTTCACGAGCTGCGACGTCGGGCAACAGAGCTTGTACCATCCGCCGGTATCGACGATCAGCAAGCTGCCGTCGGCATCCTCCAGCACGTCGGTGGGATGGAAGTCGCGGTTGTTCGACACCACAAAATCTTCGTCGCGCGATGCGAAGCTGGCTCCATCTTCCGACAGCACGTGCCGCGTGACCTTCTGCATATTGAACAGGCAGGCGAACAGATTGTCTTGATAGTCTTTGCCGAACACGTCCGATTCGTATCGTGTCAGACCGCAAGGCGCGGCGGGACCGAGATGAGCGAGCACCGGCATCACGTCGGGACTGGTGCGCGGGTGTCCGTCGAGCACGGCGTGGACCTTGCCATACACGCCGCCATACACCGCGTGAATCAGGCCGTCGCGCAGTCCGCCGCCGGGGTGGACCAGAAACGTGGTCGTAAAAATGCGCTCGCCGCCGGGCGTGAACACCACGTCCACCGGGTTATCCATGCCGCCGGTCATCACCGGCTCGATCTGCGTGCCGTCGGGCCGGGCGCGAAAGATGTGCGACGCCTTCGTCACCAGCGGCGGGCGGCCGGGCCGCTCGTAGGTCTGCTCGGCAAAGGCCCCTTTGCACCAGTAAATCCAGCCGTCGGGGCCGAGGTAGGGTCCGTGCAGGTCGTTGGCGCAGCCGGTGAGCGTTTTGCCCTGGAACCATTCTTCTCGTTTGTCGGCCACGCCGTCGCCGTCGGTGTCGGTGAGCTTCCAGATGCTGGGCGGCGCGGCGACATAGAGCGAACCGTCGTACCACATCGTCCCTTCCGGGAACATCAGCTTGTCGGCGAACACCGTGCTGCGGTCGAAGCGGCCGTCGCCGTCGGTGTCTTCCAGCCGCACGACACGGTGCGGCTTCTCTTCAAGCTGCTTCTGCACCTTGTCGTTCGAGCCGGAAGAATCCGACACGTAAAGCCGGCCTCGCTCATCGAAATCAGCCGTGATCGGCCGCTCGACCAGCGGCGCGGCGGCGGCCACTTCGATCGTAAAGCCGCTGGGCAGCGTGAAGGTGTGCCCGTTGAGTTCGATCTGCTCGTTGCTCGCCTCCAAGGCAATGGCACGCGGCGCCGACGCACCAAAAAGGACATACAGCAACGCGACCGGCAGGCGCAAGCGCTTAGCTATTCGCAGCATCGTCGACCTCGATTATCCCATGACGTTGACTTACCATGTCGCCAGTGTAGCTGATTTGTAGGGTGGGACCAGTGAGCTTGCGAGCGCCGGCCCACCATCGGTGCTCCTGGTGGGCCGGCGCTCGCAAGCTCGCTGGTCCCACCCTACAGACTACAGACTATCCGTTGCCGCGAATCGGCACCGGGCGACGCTGGTCGCCCAGGGCTTCCACGGCGACGTAAGTGACCTCGGCCTCCGTCAGCTTCACCGGCTGGCCGTCGCGGTCGGCTTCGACCTCCACGTGCATGGTCACCGAGGTCGTACCGACGCGCACCATCCGCGTCCAGAAACTCACCACGTCGCCGACGAACACCGGTTCGTGGAATTCCACGCGGTTCATGGCCACGGTCACGATGAGTCGCTCGGTCCAGCCTGCCCGACGTGCTTCATGCAGCGCTCCCACGGCCCCCGCCTGATCGATGAAGCTCAACAGCACGCCGCCGAAGATGGTGCCGTGAGGGTTCGTGTCGCGCGGCATCATCACCGCCTTGAGTGCCAGATAGCGGGATGAAATGGATTCGGTCATTGAAAGATGCGCTGCGAGAGCGAACCGCGTTTGGGTATCAGAATCAGCCGCCGCGTAAGTGCAAGGCAGCTTGGTGCTCGGCAATCACCTCCTGCCGCGGGTCTTCCGCTTCCTCGTCGAGGAACTGGAAGCCACACTCTTGGCAGATTCGCAGCGGCACCCGCACTTGCAGCGAGACCGCGGACGGCCCCTCGCCGTAATCAAACTTATCGTCGACCTCGGTCGTCGTCACCCGGAGTGAGCCGCAATTGGCACAGCGAATGCCGCAATCGGCGACATGATCTTGCCCGCGGTTGTTATGGCGATGTGTCATTTAGTGCTCGCTGTAATGGAAGCTTCTGCCGATGATTGTTCCCGATCCGAGTTGCACTTTGATATAAAGGCGGGGAATCCACCTTTCTAGTTCTTGAATAGGAGTGCCAGAAGCTCACTGGCGAGTCGCCCGGCATCCGAGGATCATTGCACTTCACAAATGATAACGCTTAGGCCGTCATTATTCATCGCCGCGTTGCTCGGAGTCCGGATCCTGCAGCAAGGCCCGCAAACGCCGCACGGCGCGCAAGTAACGCATTCCGGCCGCCGGCTCGGTCAGCCCCAACGCTTGGGCCGTCTCCTGGTTCGAGAGCTGCTCGAAGTGCCTGAGCAAGATGACTTCGCGGTCGTTCTCTTCGAGTTCTTCCAGCGCGGCCTGAAAGCGGCGCTCCAGCTCGTGTCGCGTGGCGGCCGCGGCGGGCGTCAGTTCGCGGTCGCAAAGCTGGGCGGCCAGGTCCATCGTCGAATGGTCGAGCGTTCCCCGTGCGGCCAACGGCTGCTCCCGGTCGAGACTACGCCGGGCGGCCACCCGGTGCCGGCGGTGGGCGTCGATCAGCCGGTCACGGGCAATCTGGTGCAGCCAGAGCCGGAACGGCAACTGCGGGTCGTTGAGATAGTCGGGCAGGCGCCGGTTGGCCTCAATCAGCGCGTCTTGCACGATGTCACTGGCGTCGACTCGCTGCTGCAAGGCCCGGTCCATCCGCAAAGCCACCATGCGGCGCAAGGCATCGCGATGCCGGTCGAGCAACTCGTTGATCGCCTCGCGCTGGCCCGCTCGGGCCTGCGATAAAAGCTCCTGCGTTTGTTCGGCGTCGGGCCACATGAGGGTTCGGGGTCCAGGATTCAGGGTTCATACAACAGCGGAAAAAAGGTTCCCTCCATTCGTTGGCCGGCGGGCACGGGAGGCACGCCTTCGAGCATCGGGTCGTTCGACGCGGAACGCACTCCGTCGCGAAAAACGTTGATCACGGCCGCCCGGCGCGGCCCGTCGGTGCGGTTCTCGTACGAGCCGTGGACCATCAGCGGATGATGGAACGACGCTTCTCCACGCTTCAGCTCGATGGCCACGGGCTTGAACGCCGCCCGCTGCTCGTCTCTAAGCACGCTTTGGATGGCGTCCATGTCGCCGGCGAGGCCCGTGACAGGAAGCAAGTCCCAGCGATGGCTGCCCGGCACGTATTGCAGACAACCATTGTCGGGCGTGGCGTCGTCGAGAGCGATCCAGCAGGTAAGGTGGGCCATCGGCTGGGTGCGCGTCCAGTACGAATAGTCCTGGTGCCAGGCCACCACGCCGCCATGCCGGGCCGGTTTGCAAAACAACTGGTCGTGCCAGAACCGCACCGCACCGTCCAGAAGCTGCGAGGCGGGTACGGTAAAGGCCGGGTTCCAGAGAATGTCGTGGAAGCCAGGGGCGATTCGCCAGGCGCCCAAGGCGTGAAACAGCACGCGGCTCTGATCGGCCGATTCGTTGGAATGAAACTCGTAGAACAGGTGGTTCGCCGGGTGGTTCGGGTCGGCCAGCTCATACAGCTCGTCGCGCAGACGGCCGACTTGTTCGTCGTCGAGTAACCTCACGCGCGAGACATAACCGTCGCGATGGTATTGAGCGACTTGTTCGTCCGTCAGCCGGTATTCCCGCCACTCGGCCGCGGTCCTCGGCCAACGAATCAGATCGCTGACGAGCTCGTGGCGCAGGCTCAAGTCGGCGGTCGCAGTAGAGGTCTGGTCGTTCGTCATTAAGTCGTTCGTCATTAAGTCATTCGTGTTTTGGCAGCGTCCGTCGGCAACCCAAAGCCAAGGCCTATCGCCCACCGCCTCAAATTATAGTCGTGCCCCCCGTTGCCTTGCGAGCGGCCATCTGGCACCATTGAGCGTTGAATTGGACCAAACGAATGCCCCAAATCGCCGTGGAGGCCCATCCGCATGCCCGCTTTTGCCGACGTCAAAAAGATCCCCTTCGAAGGCCCCAAAAGCAAGAACCCGCTGGCGTTCCACCACTATAATCCCGACGAGGTGGTGGAAGGCAAGCCGATGAAAGACCACTTGCGCTTCAGCGTGGCTTATTGGCACACGTTCCGCGGCACGGGCAGCGATCCCTTCGGCCCCGGCACCATGCACCGTCCCTGGGAAGCCGCCAGCGACTCCGTCGAGAACGCCCAGAACCGTGCCCGCGTGGCCTTCGAGTTCATGGAAAAACTCGGCGCCGGCTTCTACTGTTTTCACGACCGCGACGTCGCTCCCGAAGGCCGCTCGCTGGCGGAATCGAACAAGAATCTCGACGCGGTGGTGAAGACGCTCAAAGAGGAGCAGCAGCGAAGCGGCATCAAGCTGCTGTGGGGCACGGCCAACCTGTTCAGCAACCCGCGCTACATGCACGGCGCGGCCACGAGCAGCAACGCCGACGCCTTCGCCTACGCGGCGGCCCAGGTGAAGAAAGCGATTGAGGTCACCAAGGAGCTCGGCGGCGCCAACTATGTGTTCTGGGGCGGCCGCGAAGGATATCAGAACCTGTGGAACACCGACATGAAGCGGGAGTTGGACCATCTTGCCCGCTTCATGCACATGGCGGTCGATTACGCCAAGCAAATCGGCTTCACCGGGCAATTCCTCTTCGAGCCGAAGCCGAAGGAGCCGACCAAGCACCAGTACGACTTCGACGCGGCGGCCTGCATCAACTTCCTCCGCGGCTACGATCTGGCCGACCACGTGAAGCTGAACATCGAGACCAACCACGCCACGCTGGCCGGCCACACCATGCACCACGAGTTGGAGTACGCCGGCCACCAGGGCTTTTTGGGTTCGATCGACGCCAACACGGGCGACCTGCTGCTGGGCTGGGACACCGACCAGTTCCCCACCGATATTTATTTGACCACGCAGTGCATGCTGAGCATTTTGAAGTACGGCGGCCTGACGCCGGGCGGGGTGAACTTCGACGCTAAGGTGCGTCGCGAGAGCTTTGAGCCGATCGACCTGTTCTATGCACACATCGGCGGCATGGACGCCTTTGCACGTGGGTTGAAGATCGCCGCCGCGATTCGGGCCGACGGCCGGCTCGAAAAGCTGCTCAAGGAGCGATACGCCTCGTGGGATTCGGGCGTGGGCGCCGAGATCGAGTCCGGCAAGCACGGCTTTGCCTCGCTGGAAAAGTTCATGCTCGACAAGGGCGAGATCACGCCCAACAAGAGCGGCCGGCAGGAGATGCTTGAGAACTTGATTAACTTCTACCTATAGGGCGACCCGTTTGCCGATTGGTCTGGTCTGCCTGCTGAACCATGTCGTCTGCAAGGCTATACTAAAAGAATGGTAGACCTTTGCCGCAGTCCGAACGTTCGACGATGCCACCCTCGAAACCCATCGTTACGATTGTTGAACGGGACGGAGATGTGGTTGAGATTGTAGCTTCCGGTGCGAGCACAGTCACTGCGATCGCCGAAATGGAACTGACTGGCGACACGCTGACGTTGCGTGGTATGCACGTAGACGGCGCAGGCAGAGGCAGCAGCAGTCTTGGTGAACTGCGGGAAATGGTACGAGAATTAGGACGACAGCAGGGTGCAAAAGAAGTGGTGATTCTCGGTGGCATGCGCACCACCGGTGCAAATCCGGGAAAACTTCCACGCCCGATTAAAATAAGAATTGAGTGATCCAATGAGACGTGTTGTGTTGCATAACTGGAAACCCGGATTTAGCAAAATAGGCTTGAACCATCTACTGCGTGAACGCGCCGGCTTCACGCTCTCAGGCGCGAAATCAACGGTCGATAGCCTGCTCGAAGGCAAAGAAGTCCTGCTGGAACTAGACGATGATGTAGCCGACGACTTCCTCGACGATATCAGGCAACTTGGTGTCGAGGCCCAGGTCGTTGACCGCGTCGCTTGACATGCCTTTCGACCGCCTCCTCGATCCCGACTTGCCGGCGCCGCTGATGTGGTTCGTGCTGGCGTGGCTGTTCGCGGTGGGGGCCTGCATCGGCAGCTTCATGAACGTGGTCATCTACCGGCTGCCGGCCGGGCTGAGCTTGCTGCATCCGCCGTCGCGGTGCCCGGACTGCGAAACGCCGATCCGTGCGACCGACAACGTGCCGATCTTTGGCTGGCTCTGGCTGCGGGGACGTTGCCGGCATTGCCAGGCTCGTATCTCGCCGCGATACCCGGCCGTCGAATTGCTGGTAGCCGTCGTATTTGCGGGCCTGGCCTGGGCTGAGCCGCTGTCGCGCCTCAACTTGCCTTCGTCGGCTGCCGAATTGACGATGGGCCAGCTTTGGGGACTCTATGCTTATCATCTGTTGCTGCTATGCAGCCTGATTTGCGCGGCGTTTATCGAATTCGACCGACACGCCTTGCCGATGCGGCTGGCCATTCCTGTGCTGATCGTCGGACTGACGGCGCCGGTCAACTGGCCGAATCTCAGGCCAAGCGCGACGGTTTTCGTCAGTTCGCCGGCTTTGAATGCGCTTGTGGACGGCGGTGTCGGCGCATTGGCGGGGGCCGCGCTGGGCTATGCCATCGGCTGGTCAAGTCGTCTTTCGCTCCCCGAAAGAATGCCTTTTCGCGGAGCTACAGGCGACAATAATTCGGCGATAGCGCTCGCTTGGGTCGGCGCATTTCTCGGCTGGCAAGCGGTCGTCGCCGTCGCAACCGCGACGCTGGTGAGCGGCGTCGTGGTCGTTCTTATCGGCCGAATCGTACCGACTTTCCGCAGCGCGGGATGGACGACCTCGATCGCCGTTTGGTGCCCAGTGTGGATGTTGGCGTCAAAGTGCGTTCTGCGTTGACGGGTCGCCACGAACTACCACACGATCTGCTCGAACAAGGCGCGAAGGCGCCTTCCGCGAGCCGGGTTCAGCATCTTGGCGTAAGCGACCGATCCGGCCAGATGCGCTCGGAAGTCGGCATGGCCGTCTCGATTCTCCGCGTCGGGGCCATTCTGAATGCAGTTGTGCAAGATCGCCTTAAGCCGATCGTACTTGGTCCGCGCGAGGTTCGGATGTCGGTTCACGACGACGCCCGCAAGGTGCTGCCGAGCACCGGCGCGCATGATCCGCGTCTTGCGAGGGCGTACGGCAAAGCCTTCATCCGAGGCGATGGCCGCGACTTGAACGTGAAACCGCCGCGAGGCGCGTGCCAGCTCGTGGCCGCCCGAAAAAGCCAGGTCGTCGGCATAACGAGTGTAGTTCGCTTCCATTGAAGCGGCCAGCGCGGTTAAGCGGCAATCGAGCCGATAGGCGGCCAGGTTCGCCAGGGCGGGCGACGTCGGAGCGCCCTGAGGCAGGTGCGGCCGGCCGTAAAACGCTTCCAGCCGGCGTCGCTGCGCGAGCGGCAAATCGAGCGATGCGATCGCGTCGGCGTTCGCGGTATGCGTGCAAAGGCCCGTCAGGAGCCGGGAAACCGTTTCCGGATAGCCGGCGGTGAGAAAGATGTGCAGCAACCGGCCCGCGCCAATCATCGGGAAAAAGTCGCGCAGATCGAGGCGGATCACAATCCGCCTGTCCGCATGCGGCGCGGCGAACGACCGAATGCTTCGACCACTGCGGAAACCGTGAGCGGCCTCGGGCGGCGGAATCTCATCCAGCAGACGGTGCAGCACCTGCCGCTGCAACTTACGCAGACGGTGCTTGGGAACTTCCAGCAGGCGAATCTCGCCATGCCGCTTCTTGATCGCCCGATAGAGATAGTGTCGCGAGCGCTCGTTGGGCGAGCGGCGCCGCCAGTCGCGGCGGCCAGCAAACCATTCGAGCTCATCCGCGGTGATTCCCAACCAGGCGGCCAATTCGCCGGCCGTGGCAATCGACGGAATCCGCCAGGTCGACGGAGCTCCCGGCACCGGCCGGACCGTCGGCCGCTCGTTCCAGACGGCAGTGTTAACCGCCAGGTCGGGGTATTCGCAGCGTTGAACAAAACCGCGATCGCCGACGATCCACTCCACAACCGTGCGCTGCTGCAAGGCTCCCTTCGCGGCCCCCTTGGCGTGTATCCTGTGCGAGAGACGCTCGAGCCAGCGGCTCCGCTTGCCTACGACCAGCGCGGCGCGCTCGTAGAGCGCCGTGGCTTCCCAGGGTCCGGCCAGAAACGCAGTCGCCAGTCGCTCGGCTTCGAGTTGCATCGATGAAAGTGGTGCGCGGCGCGCTCCAACGAGTCTGGTCTATCGCGATCCATCATGCGCACCGCGCATAACAGATCGAGCAGGGTAATAACAACTGAGGCGGTCCCTCGGGGTATCCCCGAAGAGGTGAATCACGCGCTCCGCAGAGCCGCAGTCACCGGCTTGGAGCGCGACCGCGCACCGCCGTTGAGCATAACAACCTGGCTATCGTGCGACAAGTAAAAAGCATGGAAGTATCAACGGTGGGCCGCATCACTGCCTCATTGGTGTAAACTGGCACGCAAGGTGCAACTCGATGGCCCCATCGCAAGGTGCTAACGATGCCGCTCGCCGAATACCACAAAAAACGCCGCTTCAACCGCACAACAGAGCCAAAAGGCAAAGTCGAGCGGCGCAAAGCGAAGGCCCTCCGCTTCGTGGTGCAAAAGCACGACGCCACGCGGCTGCACTACGATTTTCGCCTGGAACTCGAAGGCGTGCTGAAAAGCTGGGCCGTTCCCAAAGGCCCCAGTTATGACCCCAAAGAGAAGCGGCTGGCAGTCGAAGTCGAAGATCACCCGCTCGATTACGCCGGGTTCGAAGGAACGATCCCCGCGGGCGAATATGGGGCGGGCACGGTGGCCGTGTGGGATGAGGGCACGTGGCAGCCCGAAGGCGATGCGATTGAAGGCTACCGTCAAGGCAAGCTGAAGTTTCACTTGGAAGGTAAGAAGCTGCGGGGCGGTTGGACCCTGGTCCGCATGCACGGCCGGCCGGGAGACCGGGCCACCAACTGGCTGCTGATCAAAGAACGCGATGAAAACGCCCGATCGCTTGATGAATACGACGTCACCGAGGCCGAACCGGCCAGCGTGACCACCGGCCGCACGCTCGACGAAATTGCCCGCGACGACGACCGCGTATGGCAGAGCAATCGCGCGGCACGCCGTTCCGCTCGCGGAGCGAGCGGGCTACGTAGCCCGCTTGCTCCGCAAGCGGAAGTGGGCCATTCTCAGCGGCGGGCTTCTGGCGGAGGGAAACCAAATCGCGCGGCACGCCGTTCCGCTCGCGGAGCGAGCGGGCTACGTAGCCCGCTTGCTCCACAAGCGGAAGTGGGCCATTCTCAGCGGCGGGCTTCTGGCGGAGAGAAACCCAATCGCGCGGCTCGCCGTTCCGCTCGCGGAGCGAGCGGGCAACGAAGGGCCATGCCCGGCACCGTCGAACTGCAGTTGGCAACACTCGTCAAAGAACCGCCTTCCGGCGAGCAATGGTTTCACGAGATCAAATTCGACGGCTATCGCATTCTCTGCCGCATCGATCGCGGGCGTGTGAAGCTCATGACCCGCGGCGATCAGGACTGGACCGCCCGAATGCCGGCCATCGCCGCGGCGGCCAAGCAACTGCCCGCGGACCGTGCCATTCTCGACGGCGAGGTCGTGGCCCTGGAGCCCAACGGGGTGAGCAGCTTCCAGCGATTGCAGACCGCCTTTCGCGACAAACGCGCCGGCGAGCTGATCTACTACGTGTTCGACTTGCTGTACCTCGACGGCCACGACCTGCGCCGCATGCCTTTGGAACAGCGCAAGGCGATTTTGGCCGATTTGCTAGGCCACAGCACTTCGACTGGTTCGATCCGCTACGCCGAACACGTGGACGCACAGGGCGGCAAGTTTTTTCAGGAAGCCTGCCGGATGGGTCTGGAGGGAATCATTTCCAAGCGGCGCGACCGGTCCTACATTGGCGGTCGCGGATATGACTGGACCAAGACCAAGTGCATGCGTCGCGAGGAGTTTGTTATCGGCGGCTACACCGACCCCGAAGGTTCACGGCTAGGGCTGGGAGCGCTGTTGGTCGGATACTACAAGGGAAAAAATCGGCTGGCCTACGCCGGAAAAGTCGGCACGGGCTTCAGCGAAAAGCTATTGGCCGAGCTGCGGAAGCGTCTCGACGAACTGCGGCAGAATGGATCACCCTTTGCGGATTTCGCTACACGGCTCCGGCCGCGGAAGGCGCACTGGGTCAAGCCGGAGCTGGTGGCACAGGTCGAGTTTTCGAACTGGACCGACGACGGCCGCCTACGGCATCCGTCGTTTCAGTGCCTGCGGGAAGACAAGCCGGCCACGAGCGTCACCCGCGAGGAACCGAAGGAGGTGACTCAGGTGCCCCGCGGACCAGACGGCAAGGCGGCTGGTCTCACCCTGCAAGCATGTGTGCGCGATGCCGAGAACCTGACGGTGGCCGGCGTCCGTTTGACGCACCCCGACCGGCTCCTTTATCCGGAGCAAGGACTGACCAAGCTGGGCCTGGCCGCCTTTTACAGCCAGATCGCCGATTGGATTCTGCCGCATGTGGTCGATCGCCCGTTGAGTTTGCTGCGTTGCCCGGAGGGACGACGCAAGAGCTGCTTCTTCCAGAAACATCTCCACGCCAGCGCCTCGGCTTCTTTGCGGCGGACCGCCATTCAAGAAAAAAACAAAGTGGGCGAGTACGCCGTGGTGGACGACCTATCGGGCATCGTGGCCCTGGTGCAGATGGGCGTGCTCGAGATTCATGTTTGGGGTTCGCGGGCCGACGACGTGGAGCGCCCGGATCGCCTGGTGTTCGATCTTGATCCCGCCCCTGGCATCGAATGGCCGCGCGTGGTCGATGCGGCTCATGACGTGCGTAAGGCCCTGCACTCGATCGACCTGGAATCGTTTGTAAAAACGTCCGGCGGCAAAGGATTGCACGTGGTGGTGCCGATGGTTCGCCGCCACGCCTGGCCGGAGATCAAGGCGTTTTCGAAGGCCGTCGCTCGGCGGATCGCCGAAGCCGCCCCCGATCTCTACACGACCAACGCACTCAAGGCACAGCGAAAGGGCCGCATCTTTATCGACTATTTGCGAAATGATCGCGGCGCCACCTCGATCGCGCCTTATTCAACGCGTGCCCGCGAGCATGCCCCGGTCGCGGTTCCCGTGGACTGGAAAGAGTTGAAACGCGATCTACGGGCCGATCACTTTAATGTGGAGAACCTTCCCGCCCGTTTGGCCCGATTAAAACGCGATCCCTGGGAGCAACTCCTCAAGCTGCGGCAATCGATCACGGCCGCGACCATGAAAGCGCTGGGCATTCGCGTGTGAAGTTGACTAGCACCAGCCTGGCCGAGCTTTGCCGCCTGGCGAGGCGTTTGCCGTGCTTAGCCGCCGACCGCCGAGGATGAGCGGCAGCAATGGCCAGCCGGGCACGGTCACTTCGCGTTGCCGCCGTTCCTCCGGTGACCAGCTTTGTCGAATCTCGGCAGCCCGCCGGCGAATCTCAGCCGGACTGGGCAGCGGCGAACTGTGACGGGACCTAGTTTGCGTTTCAGTGTTACGAGTAGGGCAACGTGCCATGAGCGTGACCTCCTTGAAGTTGAGCTGTTCCGCCGTTTGACTGCGGTTTGCTCCTTCACTCCTGCAACGCGCGTGCCAAAGCGTGTGCTTCTACCGGTTGAAGGCGAGGCGGATGGTCGAAACAGCACTCAGCCCCCGGTGTTGAAACAGGTTCAACAGCTTGCCGGAAAACGACTTCGGTCGGCACGTTTCGCCTGGTGCGTCGCGCTCGCTCGGCTCATTATGGCCCATTCTATCCGGCTACCTTGCCACCATCGACTGCCGGAACGAAAGCGCGGCGTTTTGAACGTGGGTGCCGAAATTCGCGACACTTGTCTCGGAATGAGTCTGGGCACTCGACTTGCTTCTGCTTGATAGTTATGAAGACAAAAACAGCCGCTTCGAGCAAAACGACGATAAACCATCACCCACCCCACTGGCAAGCGGCGCGGTCGGCGCCAGTGCGAGCCAAGCGAGTTCGACTTCCGCTCATCCCGAGTGAGGGGTCGGACGCAGAGGTTGAAGTCTCGCCTGGCCGCCGCGTGCGACTCACCAACCTGGACAAGCTTTTCTGGCCGAACCTCGGGCTGACCAAACGCGACCTTTTGCGCTACTACACGGCGATGTCGCCGGTGCTTCTGCCGCACCTGGTCGATCGTGCGATGGTGATGAAGCGCTATCCGAACGGCGCGGCGGGCGCGTTCTTCTTCATGAAGCGCGCCCCCAGTCCCAGGCCGGCGTGGATAGACCTTCGCTCCATCGAGCACGCCTCCGGCAGCGTGATCGCTTTTCCGGTGGTTGCCGACCTGGCCACACTCTTGTGGATCGTGAACCTGGGCTGCATCGACCTCCATCCCTGGTACGCCCGTTGCGACGACGTCGACCGGCCCGATTATCTGCACTTCGATCTCGACCCGGTGGCCGGCGCCGGGTTTTCGCAGGTGCGCGAGGCGGCACTGGCGGTTCGCGAGGCGCTGGGGGGAAGAGACATGCCTTGTTTCGCCAAGACGTCGGGTTCCAAGGGGATGCACGTCTATGTTCCGATCGTGCGCGGTCCTACGCAAAAGCAGGTCTGGTCGTTTGCGAAGCAGTTTGCGTTGAGCATGGAGTTGCTTTATCCGAAGTTGCTGACCGCGGTTTACCGAATCGCCGACCGGCCGAAGGGCCGTGTGCTGATCGACTACAACCAGAACGCTTGGGGCCGCACGCTGGCTTCCGTCTATTCGGTGCGGCCGACGGCCCAGGCGACCGTGTCGGCGCCGGTCACGTGGGGAGAGGTGGAACGCGGGGTCGAGATCGACGACTTCGACCTGCGGAACATGCCCGACCGGGTGGCCAAAACCGGCGACCTATGGAAGCCGATGCTCGACCGGCGGCGGCGCGTAAAGCTTGAAGCATGGTTGTAACGTAAGGTGGGGCCGGTCACCGCGCGCCGGGAACCGCCAACTCGGCGCGACACCGCATCTCGCATCAAGATGGTGATTAATCGCATGACGGCAATTCTGAGATTTGAGCTTGAATTTAACCAATCTCGCTCTCAACGTAATTAAGACCAAGGCGGGTTCGACAGCGGCGCCGCCTTTGACCGCGGATCTGCCCGGCACTATACTTGAGGCTAGCTTCATCGAACCGCCTTCGACAGACACGCAATACCTTGATTGTCAGCACCGAGGGCGGCGATCTGATCGAAGTGACGCGCGGGAAGGAAGTCGTGTGGTCCTGCTCGCTGGGGGGCTATGTGACCACCGCCAGACGCTATTCCGCCGCTCAAGTCCCCTTTCTCGACGGAGCTCCACGTGGACAACCTTGAATCGCTTTTTTTGGCAACGGAATGGCTCTCAGCCGCGTCGACTCCGGCGCCGATGGCGTTGCTGGCCTACGTCGGCTTGGGACCCGGACCGGAGTTTATTCCTTATTTCGCGGCATTGTTGGGCCTTGTGGGAGCGGCCCTGGTGGCGATCTTTCAATGGCCGCTGGCCAGGTTGATGGCTTTGCTTCGAGGGAAGCGCCGCCGTGACAACGGGCCGGAGTCGCAGACAATGACCGCCGAGACCACTGAGGCCCGCCGAGAGACCGATGGTGGCGACGGTTCCTGAGATGGCGAGAACGCATCGCCACCGTTTCGCGAGCGGGCCGGGGTTCCGCTGAATTCTAACGAGATAGTAATAGGACTGCCTGTAACATGAAGGATAAAACCGGTCCCTATGCACCGAGAAGCTTCGCCTGTCGCGAGAACTTCCGCAAATGAGACACTCGAGAGCAGACGATGGGACCGTTGGGCGTCAGACCTTCGAAAGGGGTCAATATCATTATTTCAGGGGCGTTTATCGCTTTCGCCGGCATGACGGCGATCTGGTTGGTCCGCCCACGCGAACCGCGGCGCATGCCCGGATTTCGTGACGTCGCCTCGCAGAGCGGCATCGATTTCCGCATGTCGTTTCTGCCCCAAGAGCAAGGCGAAACTTGGAAGTTGAACCTCTACGATCATGGCTGCGGCGTGGCGCTGGCCGATTATGACGGCGACGGCGACGACGACGTGTTGTTGTTGAACCAACTCGGCGCAAATGGGTTGTACCGCAACCGCGGCGACGGCACCTTCGAAAACGCCACCGCCGAGGCCGGACCTTGGGCGCTCGACGATCGCATCTGCGTCGGCGCCGCCTTCGGCGATTACGACAACGACGGCGACCAGGACCTGTATATCACCAGCACGCGCGGCGGCAACGTCCTGCTTCGAAATCAAGGCCGCGGCAAATATCGAGACGTTACGCACGAGGCCGGTGCGGCGCTCGTCGCCCACTCGCAGACGCCCGCCTTTTTTGACTGCGACAACGACGGCTATCTCGACCTGTTCGTGACGAACACCGCGCATTGGACGACCGAACAGTTCGACGAAAAAGCCGGATATTATCTGGGCGACAAGGAGTTGTTCGATCACGTCTTCGACCTCGACGCCCGCGAACCGAACGTGCTGTTTCACAACAACCGCGACGGCACGTTCAGCGACGTGACGCCTGAGTCGGGTCTGTCCGGCGAAGGTTGGGGCGGGGACGTGGCGGCGTTCGACTTTGACGAAGACGACGACCTGGACGTGCTGATCACGAACATGTTCGGCACGAGCCACCTCTACCGCAACGACGGCCGTGGACACTTCGACGACGTGACCCGCGAAGCTTTGGGCCGGACTTCCCTAGGCGCGATTGGCTCCACGGCGTTCGATTTCGACAATGACGGTCGTCTCGACCTGTTCCTGGCAGACATGCACTCCGACATGTGGATCCCCTACAACAAGCCGGAATTAGTCGAACCCCACAAGAAATATCCGCGCCTTTGGGGGCCGACGGTCGATTTTCAGCCCGAGCAGATGGAACAGGAAACGCGGCTCATCGAGAGTTTGCGGCTCGACTATCAGGACTTGCTTTTCGGGAACAGCCTGTTTCACAATGATGGAGAAGGCCGATTCAGCGAGGTCTCGGACCAAGCCGGGATGGAGACCTTTTGGCCGTGGGGCGTGGCGGCCGGGGATTTCGACAATGACGGAGACGTGGACGCCTTCCTGCCGTCCGGCATGGGCTATCCTTACTTTTACTGGCCCTCCGCCTTGATGCTCAACAACGGCGACGGCACCTTCACCGATCGAGCGGAGGAAGAAGGCATCGAGCCGCCGCTGGAAGGAGAGCTGACCGGGACGCGGATTCATGGCATCGACGTCGTGCGGAGCTCGCGATGCGCCGCCACGGCCGATTTCAACGGCGACGGGCGCCTGGACCTGATCGTGAATAACTTCAACGACCATCCGTATTATTTTCAGAACCGATTTCCGCGCCGGCATTACGTCGCTTTTCGTCTGACCGGCACGAAAAGCAACCGCGATGCCGTGGGCGCTCTGGTCAAGCTCCACAGCGGCGGTCGGACCCTGGTGCGGCAGGTTCACTCGTCCGGAGGCTACCTTTCCCAGTGCTCGAAGACTTTGCACTTTGGCCTGGGCGACGACTCGCCGATCGACAAGGTGGAAATCCGCTGGCCCGGCGGCAAACGGCAAATCATGACCTCTCTTCCCATCGATCGTCTGCATGAAATCGTCGAGCCGTGATGCTGGAGACCGCTTGGCTGCCGCTGCTGCCACCGTGGAAAGCGCCTCGGCCCGCGAAGAGTCGGCATTCGCCGTGCCTTTCTGGCTCGATTGGCTCGGCGGGTTGGTCGATCGCCATCCGCGGTTCTGGCTGCGCCTGGGGCGTTTGGAGACCGGCGCCGCGGCAGCGGATCTGAACCGCGTCTCGGTGGCCATGCCCGTCTATGTGTGCGGACTTGCGCGGTCGGGCAGCACGTTGCTGCACGAAGCCGTGGCGGCGCACCCGGCCGTGGCGACGCACCGGATCAAGGACTATCCGTTCGTGTTTACGCCTTATTGGTGGCGGCGGGCGACGGCCGGATTATGGCCGACGGCCCAGCGCGAGCGCGCGCATGGCGACCGGATGATGGTCACCAACGAGAGCCCCGACGCACTTGAAGAAATGCTCTGGATGGCGTTTTTCCGCCAGTGCCACAATCCGGGCGTGAGCAACGTCTTGCGAGCGGACGAGCGGTTCCCGGCGTTCGAGTCGTTCTACAAGGCGCACCTCGCCAAGCTGCTGCTCGCGGAGCGGGCCACCCGTTATGCCGCCAAAGCCAACTACCATGTCGCTCGACTGGCCTACCTGGTTCGTCTCTTTTCCGACGCGAAAGTGTTGCTCCCCGTGCGCTCGCCGGTCGACCATGTGGCGTCGCTCTTGCGGCAGCACGAACGGTTCAGCCAAGGTCAGCGACGACACCCGCGGGCCCTGGCCTACATGCAGCGTTCAGGTCATTTCGAATTCGGCCTGGACCGTCGCCCCTTGAACCTGGGAGACGCGTCGCGCGTCGAGCAGGTGGCGCGCTATTGGGCCCAGGGAGACGACGTGCGCGGTTTCGCCACCTATTGGGACATGGTTTACGGCTACCTGGCACGACTGCTGGCCGACGACGATCGGGTGCGGGCCGCCACCTTGGTCGTGCGGTTCGAGACGCTTTGCGAATCGCCCGCGGAAACGCTTCACGCGGTGCTGCGGCATGTGGGGTTACAGGACGCGGAGGCGATTGTCGAGAAGTATGCTGCGTCCGTACGGCGGCCCGACTACTACGCGAGCAAGCTTACTTCCGACGACAAGGCGGCGATCGGCGAGGCGACGGCGGCCACCGCGGCGCTGTGGGGGTATTGCTAGCGCGGATTATTCATGGCCCCACACTAACCCGAAGCGCAAGCGAGGCCGGGCAACAAACTTACCTCGCTTGCGCTTCGGGTTGGTGTGAGCGCAGTCTGCGCTCGTATTCGTGGGGCCACGAATAATCGGGGCTAGCGACCAACAAGCAAGAAGCCTTACCGCTTGGCCCCTGGCGAAAAACGTCGCAGCCTTTATAATCGCCGGCTTGTCGCGGCAAGTGACTATAGCTACTCCTCAACGGCGTGCCATGAAAATCCACGAGTTTCAAGCCAAAGAAATCCTCCGCAAGGCCGGCGTGGCGGTGCCCCGCGGCATGGTGGCGCGGACGGCCGATGAGGCCGCCGCGGCGTTCAAAGAACTGGGCGGCAAGCTCGCCGTGGTCAAAGCCCAAATCCATGCCGGCGGACGCGGCAAGGGCACCATCCAAGGCAGTCCCACGCAACACGGCGTCGAGCTCGTCCGCAGCGCCGACGAGGCCGCCAAGGTGGCCGGCGCCATCCTGGGCGGATCGCTGGTGACCATTCAGACCGGGGCCGAAGGACAGACCGTGCGGCAGGTCCTGGTCGAAGAAGGTTGCGAAATCGCGCGCGAGCTATACCTGGGCATCGTCGTCGACCGGGCCGCGGCTGGACCGGTGCTGATGGTTTCGGCCCAGGGCGGCATGAACATCGAGGAAGTCGCCGCCCATACCCCGGAACTGATTTTCCGCGAACGTTTCCATCCCGACACGGGCCTCTTGAGCTACCAGGCCCGCAAGCTGGCCGCCAAGCTCGACCTCAAAGGATCTAGCGTCGTCTCGGCCGAAAAATTCATGCGCGGCCTGTGCCGCGTGTTCGTGCAGCAAGATTGCAGCCTGGCCGAGATCAATCCCCTGGTCGTCACCAAGTCGGGCGAGCTGCTGGCCCTCGACGCCAAAATGACCTTCGACGACAACGCTCTCTTCCGGCACAAAGACATCGTGGAGTTGCGCGACTTGGCCGAAGAGGAGCCGGCCGAAGTGCGCGCCGCCAACGCCGGACTGAGCTACGTCAAGCTCGACGGCAACATCGGCTGCCTGGTCAATGGCGCGGGCCTGGCCATGAGCACGATGGACTTGATCCTGTTGCACGGCGGCTCGCCGGCCAACTTCTTGGATGTGGGCGGCGGCGCGAACGTCGACCAGGTCACGGAGGCCTTTCGCATTTTGCTCTCCGACAAGAACGTCAAGGGCGTGCTGGTCAACATTTTTGGCGGCATCATGCGTTGCACGACGATCGCCACGGCGGTGGTCGCGGCGTACAAGCAAGTCGGCTTTAACGTGCCGCTGGTCGTGCGGCTGGAAGGCACCGAGGTCGCCGAAGGCCGCAAGATCCTGGCCGGCAGCGGCGCGGACATCCTTTCGGCCACCGGACTGACCGATGCCGCGCAGAAAGTCGTGGCCGCGGTAGGCGAGGCAGCATAAGAATGCCGTAAGGTGTGGCAAGCCCCGGCGCGCCGGGACGAGCGCCGGCCCACCGTGATTTTGGATTTTGGATTTTGGATTTGATAATCGAAAATCCAAAATCCAAAATCAAAATAGCAACTAGGAACTGCTAGCTTCAAACCAGTGCCCCCAACCCCCAACCCCCCCATGAGCATTTTGATCAACAAATCGACCCGTGTCCTCTGCCAGGGCATCACCGGCAAGGTCGGGCAATTTCATACCAAGGGCTGCCTGGAATACGGCACCAAAATGGTCGGCGGCGTCACGCCGGGCAAAGGCGGCGAGACCGTGCTCGGCTTGCCCGTCTTCGACACCGTCGTCGAAGCCGTCGAGAAGACCCGCGCCGACGCCACCATGATCTTCGTGCCGAACGCCTTCACGGCCGACGCCATCCTGGAAGCGGTCGATGCCGGCATCAAAACGGTGATCGCCATTACCGAGGGCGTGCCCGTCATCGACATGGTGCGCGTCTATGAAATCGTGCGCCGCAGCGGCTCGACGCTCGTCGGGCCGAACTGTCCAGGCGTGATTACGCCCGAAGAGTGCAAGATCGGCATCATGCCGGGCTACATCCACAAGAAAGGCCCGGTGGGCGTGATGAGCCGTTCGGGCACGCTCACCTACGAAGCCGTCTGGCAGTTGACGAACCTCGGCCTGGGACAATCGACGTGCGTCGGCCTGGGTGGCGACCCGATCGTCGGCACGTCGTTCATCGATCTGCTGAAGATGTACGAGGCCGACCCGGCGACCGAGGCTATTTTGATGATGGGCGAAATCGGTGGCACGGCTGAGGAAGAGGCCGCTCGGTTCGTCCACGATCACGTGAGCAAACCGGTGGCCGCCTTCATCGCCGGCCGGGCCGCCCCGCCGGGCAAGCGCATGGGCCACGCCGGGGCGATCATTTCCGGCGGCAAAGGGACGGCCGGCGAAAAGATCGCCGCACTGGAAGCCGCCGGCATCGAAGTGGCGGAAAGTCCGGCCGACATGGGCACGGCGATGCAACGGGCGATGGCCAAAAAACGCCGCTAAAGCCACCCGCGTCTGACAAGTGAATCTGCCCATCGAGCTACGCACTGAGCGAATGTGTTTGCGGCGTTGGTTGGCCAGCGACCGGCCAGTTTTTGCCGAGCTGAACGCCGATCCGCGCGTGATGGAGTTTCTGCCGCGCACCCTGTCGCGGAGCGAAAGCGACGAGATGGCGGAGCGGATTGAAGCACACTTCGATCGGCACGGTTTTGGCCTGTGGGCGGTTGAGATTCCCGGCGTCGCGCCGTTCGCCGGTTTCATCGGACTTAACGCACCAAGCTTCAATGCGCCGTTCACGCCCTGCGTCGAAATTGGCTGGCGACTGAGCGACGCTCATTGGAACCGGGGCTATGCGACGGAGGGTGCAAAGGCTGCACTGGAGTTCGCTTTTGGCAACCTGCAACTGGAGGAGGTCGTCTCTTTCACGGTGCCGGTCGAGGTTGTAGGGATCGTCCACACCGCCGGGTTTATTCGTTTCTGTCATTGCTATGGCAAGCGTTGCTCTTCAATCCTTCCGAGCAGCCGCAGGATGCCGTCCAAGATCGTCAGCGGATGGGGCGGACAGCCGGGGATGTACAGGTCGACGGGAACGACGCTGTCTGCCCCGTTGTTCTGCTGCGGAAAACCGACGAACGGGCCGCCGGAAATCGCGCAGGCGCCGACGGCGATCACGATCTTCGGCGACGGCACCGCGGCGTAGGCTTTTTGCAGGGCCAGCTTCATGTTCTGCGTGATGCAGCCGGTAATCAACAGGCCGTCGGCGTGCCGCGGCGACGCCACCACTTGGATGCCGAACCGGCTCAGGTCGAACACGACGGTGCCCAGCACGTTGACGTCGGCTTCGCAGCCGTTGCACCCGCCGGCGCTCACCTGCCGCAATTGCAGCGAACGGCCGAACAGCCGCCGGCTTTTTTCCTCCAGGGCCGAAGCCAGCTCGAACGCTTTTCCGTCGAGCACCAGGCCCGCGCGCGTGCGCGAGGCAAGCCGATAGTCGCGCGTGTATGAAATAGCCCCTTCCGGGCAAGCCTTCACGCAGTCGGTGCAGAACAGGCAACGGCCGAGGTCCATGCGCGGCCGTTGATCGACGACTGCGATCGCGTCGGTCGGACAGGCCTCGACACACTTCTGGCAGCCGTCGGGGCACTTGGTCGAGTCGAGCACGGGCAGGCCCCGGAAGCGGTCGGGCAGCGCGGGCGGTTCGCCCGCCGGGTAGCTGATCGTCCGATGCCCCTGCCGCAGCCGCTCACCGAGGATTCTCAACATGTCGGCATTATTCACCGCGGCGAGTCGCCTCGCAAGCGGCGAATGTGGCCAGCGACCACCAATCGACGGGCGGACCGAACCGGGCGGCGTTGGCCGAAACGTTGGCCATGACCGGCGGCACCGAGCGGCGGCAAAGCTCGTCGTAGTTGCTCGCGACCGAGGCGTCGAGCGGCGCGGAAGGCGGTTGATTCAACACGACGCCGGCCACGTCCAGCCCGTCTCGAAAGGTGGCGGCGACCACCAGCGTGGCCAGCGTGTCGTGGATCACACCCAGCCGGTTCGGCGCCACGACGATCAGCGGCCAGCCGAAATCGCAGGCCAGGTCGGCCACGTACTCGTCATCGCTGACGGGCGACAGAAGGCCGCCGGCACCCTCGACGACCACGATCTCGGACGCATCCAGCCAGAAATCGAGAGCGGTCCGCAGTAGCCGAGCATCGACCTGACGTCCTTCGGCCCGCGCCGCAAGATGCGGGGCCAATGGCGCGGCGAACCGTTGCGGGCAAACTGTTTCCAGATTTCCCGGCTGGCCGGCGGCGTGCCATAACTTCAGCGCATCGTCGCTGATCAGGCGGTCGCCTTCGCGCCGGCAGCCACTGGCCACGGGTTTATAGACACCCACGCGGCGTCCCTCCGACGCCAGTGCGCGGCAAATCATGGCCGCCACGTAGGTCTTGCCAACGCCCGTGCCGGTGCCGGTGACAAACAGCCCCGCCGTTGTAGTCGTTCCTCGCGGCATAAGTTAGAGGCCCTCCGACGGCCGAAGAGGTGCAGTCCCAAACAGCCGTCGGCGATCACGGCGTAGCGAGCAGTTCTTGCCAGGTGGCGACATCCAGCACGCGCTCGCCCATGCCGTTCCCAAATCCGCACGACCTCGAAGCGAAAGTCGATTCCCGCCCGGCCCCGTTGCGTCTTGTATCGAAGCCTCCCATTCATGGCCGGCCCGTCCGCCTGCCGCCGGAGCAGAACCACCGCGCTATGCACCGGAACCTCGAACCGCGCATGCAACAAGGCATTGTACACGAAGAGCCGCCGCTTAAGCGATGGATCGCGGCTGCTTTGAAACTCGATGTGGACCAACGACGAGAACGGATCGCCGATGCCCAACACCGTATCGGCCTCGGCCGATACCGTCGAGAGATCGACGTCCAGAGCGCGGACCGGAAGCTCCACATCCAGCTCCAGGCCGGCAAGCCAGTCCAGCGGGTAGCGGCGGACCAATTCATTGAGCGTGGCGTCAAACGGGAGTGACATGGCGTTCGGTGTTGCGGGTTTTCCGCCTGTTGATCGGCGAGGATTTTACTCGTGCCGGAAGAAAGGAAAGTGACTCGCGGCCGGAGCGCGCTCCAGGCCGAGCTCCTCAGGAGTGCGCTTCGTGCCGGTGTCGCGCTTCAACGCGCCGTTCAGCCCGTGGCGCGCCAGCTTGTCGGTGAAGATGCGGGCGTCATTCACAATCGGACGCAATTCCTTGACGAGTTGGTTGATGTTCGTGGCCGCCTCGTTGAGCTGCTGGTAGACGTCGGGGTTGTTCATCAATTGCCCCAACGTGCCCGTGCCGTCGCTCAGCCCCGCGCTGAAGGCCGAAAGGTCGCTGAGCACCTTGTCGAGCTTGGTCGTCGAGCTTTCGATGTTGGCCACCAACACGCTGCCGCGCTCGCCCAACGGGCGCGTCAGCCCTTCGAGATTCGCCAGGTTGCGGTCGACGCCCGTGAGCGCGGTCTTTAAGCCGCCGATCGCCTCCCGCGCGTCGGTGAGCACTTCGGGCAGGTCGGAAATCGACCGCTTGAGGTTCTCTTTGAGCAACGGATCGCTGAGCAGCTCGTCGGTGCTGGCCACGGCGCCGGCCAGACGGTCGATCGTCTTTTCCATCTTGTCGACGATCCGCACCACCTGCTCTTCGTTGTTGCCCAGCAGTTCGTTCACCCGGCTGGCCAAGTCGCCGATTTCGGTGCTCGTGGTGGCGATGGAGGCCAGGGCGTCCGCCAGACTCCCTTCGAGACTGGCCACGATCTGCAAGGGGTCTTTGCGGACGGTCCCTTCGAGTTCGGCGCCGGGTTGTAGATATTGTGGGGGCGTCTTGGTGGGATCTTCGTCGAACACCTCCAGCACCGCGTCGCCCAGCACGCCCCGGTCGATGCGAAAGTTCTCGTCGCTGCGGAGTTGTACCGCGGAGTCGATTTCGACGAAGATGACCGCTCCGGAGTTGTCTTCGGCAAAGCCCACGCTCGACACCTTGCCGATGCGGATGCCGAACTTGCGGACCGGCGTATCTTGGGCCACGCCCGGAGCCTCGTTGAACTTCACCTGGAGCTGATACGTCGTGTGCAATGCCGAGGGAGCGCCGCCGATCAACAGCACCAACGTGATGGCCACGAGGATGGTGGCCAGCGCCACGACCCCCACGCGAAAACGCATCACTCGTTCGTCCATGATGGCTCCTAATATCCGTTGGCCATCTCACGCATTTCCATCAACCGCTCGCGCGCTTCGCCGTGAACGAATTGCGAGACGCGGGGGTCGTCGGCGCCGTCGAGCTGCGAGGGCGTGCCGTCGAAGAGCACCTGCGGCTCATCGGAGCGCAACCGGCCGATCGGATAGAGCATCACGACCCGGTCGGCCACCTTGTGGGCCGTGTTCATATCGTGCGTCACGACCACGCTCGTCACCGGGTTGCCCTCGCGGGTGCGCAAGATCAACTCGTTGATGACGTCGCTCATGATCGGGTCGAGCCCGGTCGTCGGCTCGTCGTACAGAATCACCTCCGGGGCCATCGCCAGGGCGCGGGCCAGGCCCACGCGCTTTCGCATGCCGCCCGAAAGCTCGGCGGGTTTTTTGTTCATTACCGTGTCGGGCAAACCGACTTCGGCCAGCCGCTTGGCGACCGTTTCGCGAATCTTGGCGTCACTGGCCGCGTGGTGCTGCCGAAGCGGAAAAGCGACGTTTTGCGCCACGGTCATGCTGTCGAACAAGGCAGCCTGTTGAAACACGAAGCCGAAGCGGATTCGCTGCTGATTGAGCTGTTGCTCGTCGAGCGTTGCCAGGTCTTGGCCGTCGAACAGCACGCTTCCCTTGCTCGGTCCGACGAGGCCGATCAACGTTTTCAGCAGCACGGTTTTGCCGCAGCCGCTCTCGCCGATGACGGCCAGCGTCTGTCCACGCGGCACCTTCAGGTTGATCTCGCGCAGGACCGCTTGACGGCCGAAGCTGACGTGCAGCTCGCGCGTTTCGAGGACCGGCTTTGGCGGTGGCGGGTTGTTGGGCATTCGCTTGTCCGTGGTCCGTGGTCCGTGGCGAAGGGTCAACTGCAATGAGCGATCTGCCGCTCTTGCAACTGACGACGGACAACGGACTAAATCAGATGCGTTCCTTCGGGCCAAAGATAGTAATAAACGGTGTTGAGCACGATGCCCAGCAGCAGGTCGAGCACGAGAATCATGACAAACGAAAAGACGAAGGCGCTGGTGGCCGCCCGGCCCACTCCCTCGGCGCCAGGGTCGCAATGAAAGCCGCGATGGCAGCTTATCAGAGCGATCGCCGCGCCAAAAAACAGGCTCTTGAAGGCGCCCTGGAACAGATCGAACACGCGCACCACCTGCCGTGAATTCTCGAAATAATGATGCGAATCGATGCTCAGCCGCTCGATGCTGTAAAACGCCCCGCCCAACACGCCCATGAAATCGGCCATCACGGTCAGCGTCGGAATGAGCAGCAGACAACCGAGGAACCGCGGCACCACCAGGTAATGGATGGGGTTGGCGCCCATGCTGGCCAGCGCGTCGATTTGCTCCGTCACGCGCATGGTGCCCAGCTCGGCCGCCATGGCACTGCCCACCCGGCCTGCCAACATCGTCGCGGCCAGCACCGGGCCAAGTTCTCGCAGCAACGAGACGTTGATCACCCCGCCCAACCGTGTCTCCAACCGAAAAAAGCGAAACTGGGCATAACTCTGCTCGGCCAGCACCATGCCAATGAAGGTGCCGGTCAGGGCCACCACCGGCAGGCTCAGAACTCCGATTTGATAGAAGCTGGGCAACAGCGTCCCCTGCAACGGGCGACGCGTTGTCAGCCAGCGAATCGTTCGCAGTCCAAACAGCGCAATGTCGCCCAGCGCCACGAGTTTGTCGAGTAACAGTCCTCCAAAGGCCGAAATCCAGCCGACGATGCCCGCGACCACCCGCGGCAAGCCGGCCATGTCGTTCGACGGGAACTCATTCACTCCACTCGACATCGGATCTCGCTCGTGAAGAAACGATTGCGCCGCAGCAGCACGTTCAGGACTTATCGACCCGTCCTCCGTAACGACTGTGGAAAGTTTGCCGGAAATGCGAGTCAGGCGAGTCGCGCCGGTCTGCCTAGTCTCAACGCAAGCCGTGCCTAGGCAACGGGCACACGCGACGAACCTCTCGCACGGCCAGCATCGGATCGCAAAGAATTACGAGACGTAACCATCTGTCGCAAAAGCTGTTACAGCGTTCATGCGGCGTCGGCTGCGAGATTCCCGTTGAAGCGGCACGGATGTTGTTTTAGGGAAGCCATGAAAAGTGGCACGAAGAAGGCCACTCGCACGGAACACGACTTTTTCGAGAGCCAGGAATGCGGTTTTTAGTCGCGGTGATATTGGGGCTGTGTGCGGCGGTTGAGGCCGAAGGATCGGAGGGCAATCGCCGTGTCTATGTATCTCAGGGCTGGAACATTCTCGAATCGGACAACTTCCGGTTTTGCTCGCGTGGGCCGCTGCAGCTTAGTGACCGGGTGGTTCGGGCAACCGAAAGGATGCGATCCAACCTAGCACGACAGTGGCTGGGCTCGCAGCAGCGAGAGGAGGGCTGGCGGCCCAAGTGCGACATCGTGTTGCACTCGACGGCGGATGCCTATCTGAGGGCCGTGCCGGGCGGCGAGCAAACCGTCGGTTGCAGTCTGATCAATACGGAAGCCGGCGAGGTGGTTGGCCGGCGGATCGACATTCGGGCCGACCGCCCCGGCTGGCTCGACGCGGCGCTGGCCCACGAACTGACGCACGTGGTGTTGGCCGATCACTTTGCCGATCGATGCCTGCCGGCGTGGGCCGACGAGGGAATGGCGGTGCTGGCGGACAGCGATTCCAAGCAAGGCGCTCATCAGCGTGATTTGCGGACGGCGCATTCGCGCGGTTCGGCCTTCCGACTCGTGGAACTGTTCGCTTTGGAAGGTTACCCGTCGCCCGATCGTCAGGCGGCCTTTTATGGGCAAAGCGCCAGCTTGGTGCGTTACCTCGTAGCACGAGGCAGCCCGCATCAGTTCACTCGATTCATGAGCACGGCTGCGGCCGACGGTTACGACGCGGCGGTCCGCACGATCTACGGCCTGCAGGGCATCGCCGACCTGGAACGCCGCTGGCTGCAGGACGTGAGCATGGCCGGCGCCGTCGCCAAGAATTAGGTTAGGCTGGACTCCCCCAGCCACCGTTTTGTGCCCATCCATCATTCAGCGCGACGCCGTTCATGGTGGGCCGGCGCTGGCAAGCTCGCTCTCTCCCATCCTACTCCGCCTCAATCAGGCCGCCCTGCCGGACCGCCCCCGGAACTCTCACAAATTCTGCCACGCGCTCGCGGAACTCGTTGCAACGTTCCGCCTGGCGAGACAAAATGGTCCGTGATCCGTAGCCGGTAGTCCGTGATCCGTGATCCGTAGTCCGTGGTCCGTGGTCCGTTGCAAGGCGGCCCAATAGCCTGGAAGGAAACAAGAACAATGCGGCAGTCGCTCATGCGTGTGTCCAGACCCAATTTGCAATTTGCAATTTGCAATTCGCAATTCGCAATTTCCCTCCTGGCGGCGTGCTTGATAGCAAGCCCCACCCCACTTCTCGCCGCTGACCCTGCCGATTGGGTCCAAGGCGACAATCTCGAACAACTCGTCGCTCTCTACCGGCATTTCCACAGCCACCCGGAACTCTCGATGCAGGAGAAGGAGACGGCCGCCCGATTGGCGAAGGAACTGCAGGCCAGCGGCGCGAAGGTGACGCAAAACGTCGGCGGCTACGGCGTCGTGGCCGTGATGGAAAACGGAAAGGGCAAGACGCTGCTCATCCGCACCGATCTCGACGCTTTGCCCGTCACCGAGCGGACCGACCTGGTCTATGCCTCCAAAGTCACGGTCAAGGGCGCGGGCGGCCTGGAGACCGGCGTGATGCACGCCTGCGGGCACGACATTCACATCACCAGCCTGGTCGGCGTCGCCCGCTACCTGGCGGCCAACAAGGACAAGTGGACCGGCACGGTCGTCTTCATCGGGCAGCCGGCCGAAGAGCGCGGCGAAGGTGCCAAGGCCATGCTCGACGACGGGCTGTTCACTCGCTTTCCGCGCCCCGACTTTGCCCTGGCGCTGCACGTCGATTCGACGCTGGCCTCCAATAAGGTCGGCTACCTGGCGGGTTATGCGCTGGCCAACGTCGACAGCGTCGACATTGTGGTCCGCGGCAAAGGCGGGCACGGCGCTTTTCCGCACATGACGATCGACCCGATCGTCGAAGCCGCCCGGCTGATCGTCGATTTGCAGACGCTCGTCAGCCGCGAGATGAAGCCGACCGAGCCGGCGGTGGTCACGGTCGGCTCGATCCACGGCGGCACCAAGCACAACGTGATCGCCGACACCTGCCACCTGCAGCTCACCGTGCGGAGCTACTCCGACGAAGTCCGCCAGAAGCTGATCGACGGCATCAAGCGGAAGGCCAAGGCCAGCGCCGCCAGCTCCGGCGCTCCGGAGCCGACCGTCACTGTGACGGAGGGTACGCCCGCCATGTACAACGACGACAAGCTCGTCGCGCGGCTGGTGCCGGTCTTCCGAAAAACGTTCGGCGACGATTGCGTGCTGCCTTCGGAGCCATCGATGGGCGGCGAAGATTTCAGCCGTTACGGCCTGGCCGGCGTGCCGAGCTTCATGTTCCGCGTGGGCGCGTTGGAAGAGAAGCGGCTGGCCCGCTACCAGCAGCTTGGGCAGATCCCGCCGTCGCTGCACTCGCCGCTGTTCTATCCCGACGCCGAGCTGACGCTGGCCACCGCGGTCACGGCCATGTCGACCGCCGCCTTGGATTTGCTGAGCAAGGGCGGCGCGGCGCCCTAGCCACTACATATCGAGGGCACGCGAATCCTCCGAGCTGGGCAATTCACCGCGTATTCGTTTCCGAAATGGACCGTCAAGGTTGAGCCGCGGGCCGATCGACGATCTCAACAGGCGGGTGTTGCCGCCAATCCGGCTGCTTCTGTTTTGCATCTGCCAGACCGGTAATCGCTACGGATCGCTTATGGTTGAGGGCTGATGGATTGCTGAATCCCTCAACCCCCGAAGCCTGTTCTCCTGTCGCTCCGACGGGCCTGCCGCGGCAGTACGGACGGACAGGCGACCGAGTTGCGCCCCACCGCCACCGCCGCGCGAGCGACGTTGGTGATCGAGTCAGGCCGCGCGATGGCACGATGGCGTTTACGCCGGGATGCCGCGGTGGCACGCGAATTGCTTTCGCCCGCTGCCAGGGCTTGGGCCGTAAAGCCACAAAGGACCGTTGCAATGGCGGCTTCATCGAAGCACAACAGGGGGCCGCGGGCAGTCTTCGAATGGCTCGAAAACCGACGCCTGCTGACCTCCGACTTCCTGCAGTACGCGCTTGTCTCCGACCAGGCGAATCAGGCGTTGATCCAGGATCCCAACCTCGTGAGTCCCTGGGGCATCGGCCTGAACCCGGCGAGCGGTAATTTTTGGATCTCCGACAACGCCACGGGCGTGGCCACCTCGTATGGCGGCGATGTCAACGGCAGCCCGTTGCTGCGCTCGCCGGTGGTCGTCGCGATTCCAGGCGGGTCGCCTACGGGTCAGGTCGCCAATACCACCACCACCCCCCAGGGCGCCACCACCGGCTTCACGATCAGCTCCGCCGGCTCCAGCGCACCGGCCGACTATCTCTTCGCCGGCGACACCGGCGAAATCAGCGGCTGGAACACGGACGAGCCGCCCCCCTCGCCTTCGACCGCCGCACAGCTTGCGGCCAGCGCCGCGGGGGCGAATTTCACCGGCCTGGCAATCGGCGCGAACACCCAGCAAGGACCGCTGCTCTACGCCGCCGACTTCCACAACAACAAGATCGACGCATTCAACTCGTCGTTCCAGCTCGTCACGCTGACAGGCTCGTTTTCCGACCCGAACATTCCCGCCGGCTTCGCCCCGTTCAACATCCAAAACCTCGACGGCCAGCTCTACGTCACGTATGCCAAGCAGGACTCCACGCGGGAACACGCCGTGGCCGGACCGGGCGACGGCTTCGTCGACGTCTACGACATGAACGGCAATCTCACCAACCGTCTGATCGTAGGGAATCCGGGCGCTTCGACTTCGCCGCTGAACGCGCCCTGGGGCGTCGCCCTGGCGCCGGCCAGCTTCGGCAGTTTTGGCGGCGACCTGCTGGTGGCCAATTCGGGCGACGGCCATATCAACGCCTTTCAGACGGCCAGCGGCACCTATATGGGCGCCCTGCTCGACCCCAGCGGCAATCCGATCGGCATCAGCGGCCTGCACGCCATCGCCGTCGGCAACGATCTGACGGCCGGCAATTCCAACCTGCTGTTCTTCACCGCCGGCACGAGCAACGGTTCGCATGGCTTTTTCGGGGCGCTGGGCAGCATCGACACCAGTTCCTTCGGCGCGGTCGGCACGGGCCTGGCGGCTGGCGTCGGCACGCCCTTCAGCGGCACGGTGGCGACCTTTTCCGATACGCATCCGGGCGCGTTTTCCGCGACCATCCAGTGGGGCGACGGCAGCAGCTCGACGGGAAGCGTGACCTCGCTGGGCAACAACCAGTTCCTGGTTTCCGGATCGCATACCTACGCGGCCACGGGCGCGTTCACGCTGAGCGTGTCGGTGACCGACAGCACGGGCAGCACCACCGTCGCCACCAGCACCGCCACCGTCGGTTCGGCCTCCAGTGGGCTCGCCGTCAGCGGCGTGCCCTTCACGGCAATCAAGGGAACCGCCTTCAGCGGCCAAGTGGCGACCTTCACCGACGGCGACGGCAACACGTCGGCCACGGCTTACACGGCCACGATCAACTGGGGCGACGGCGCCGTCACCGCGGGAACCGTGGCCACCGCCGGCAGCGGGTTCAGCGTGTCAGGCGGGCATATCTACGCCACCGCCAAGCAGTTCACCGTGACCGTCACCGTCGACGACAGCGACGGTGCCCGTGCCACCGGCACCGCCACGGCCACCGTCTCCGGCGTCCTCAGCGCCACAGGCACCACCTTGGCCGCCACGGAAGCAACCACGTTCAGCGGCGCTGTGGCCACCTTCACCGACAGCGACGGCAACGCTTCGACCGGCGTCTACAGCGCGGCCATCGACTGGGGCGACGGCACGACGACGGCCGGCGTCATCTCCGCGACCGGCGGCGGTTTCCAGGTGAGCGGCGTTCACAAATACCTCGACGAAGGCACCATGCCCGTGGCCGTCGTGATCCGCGATTCCGACGGCAGCACGGCCACCGCCACGAGCACGGCCACCGTCAGCGAACATGACACCTTGACCGGGCAAGTCGTGCTGAGCGGCTTGACCGAGGGCGCGTCCAGGACCGTCAGCGTGGCCACCTTCACCGACACCGACACCGGAAACCTGGCCAAAGATTTCATCGCCACCATCGACTGGGGCGACGGCACGACCGACGCCGGCACCGTCAACGGCGTGGCGGGTAATTTTTCGGTGACCGGCACGCACGCCTACGCCGAAGAGGGTGTTTATTCTGTGCGCGTGATCGTGGCCGACGACGGCGCCGGCACGGCCTCGGCTACGCTCTCCGGCTCGACGACCGTCGCCGACGCACGCTTGACCGTGACGCGCACCGTGGCTGCCATGACCGAAGGCGTCGCCTTTTCCGGCAGCGTCGCCACGCTCAGCGACGCCAACACGTCGGCCGCCGTCGGCGACTTTACCGCCACGATCGACTGGGGCGACGGCGAGACGAGCGCGGGCACCGTCTCGGCCAACGGCTCAGGCAGCTTCAACATCGCGGGCAACCACACCTATAGCGAAGGCGGCACCTATGCGATCGGCGTGAGCGTGGTCGATGCCGGCGGCAGCTCCGCGAGTGCGACGCAGTCGGCCGCCGTGGCCGATTATCCGCTCGCCGGATCCGGGGTCAATGTTTCGGGCACCGAAGGCGGAAGCTTTTCCGGCACGGTGGCCACCTTTGACGATACCGACCCCGACGGCGGATCGGTGAGCGAATACAGCGTCACCATCGACTGGGGCGACGGCAACCATTCCGCCGGTTCCGTCAGCGGTTCGGCTGGCCACTATACCGTCGATGGCACGCACACGTTCGCCGACGAGTCGAGCCGGATCCTGGTCATGGTCCGCGACGCCGGTGGAGCGACCGCGACCGTCCGTTCGCTGGCCACGATCGCCGACAGCGATGTGCTGACCGGCAGCGGCGGCACGGTTTCCGGCACGGAAGGACAGGCGTTTTCGGGAGTGCTGGCTTCGTTCACCAATGCCAACACGGCCAACTCGGCCGGAGATTTTCTCGCGAGCATCGACTGGGGCGACGGCACGACCTCGACCGGCACCGTTTCGGGCACGACCGCCGTGTACACCGTCAGCGGTAAGCACACCTACGCCGACGAAGGCTCCTACACGGCGCACGTCGTGCTGCGCGACGATCCGCCCGGCACCGCCGCCGCCACAGCCAGCGTCGCCGTACACGTGGCCGATGCCCCGCTCACGCCGAACGCCTTCACGTTTCACCCGACCGAGGGCAGCACGTTCACCGGCGCTGTGGCCAGCTTTACCGACGGGAATGCGGCGGCGCCCGCCTCCGACTTCACGGCCACGATCGACTGGGGCAATGGCAGCACCACGGCCGGCACGGCGACGGCCGCGGGTGGAGGCGTGTTCAACGTCGTCGGCGCTCATACGTTCCCTGAAGAAGAAGGAGACACGGCCCACGTCAGCGTGACGGTTCACGACGTCGGCGGAAGTTCGGCCACCGCCGATAGCACGGCGGTCGTGGCCGACGCTCCCTTGTCCGTCAGCGCGGTGGCATTCACCACGATGGAACAGTCGGCGCCGACCAGCGTGATGGTTGCCACCTTCACCGACACGGGGCCGCTCGATGCCCTGAGCGAGTATAGCGCCGCGATCGATTGGGGCGACGGCACGTCGTCAACCGCGACGCTGACGCTCAGCGGCAGCACGTTTACCGTGGCCGGCTCGCACACCTACGGCGACGAGGGCCATTTCACGATTGCGGTCACCGCCAGAGAGAGCGGTGGCGGCAGCGGCACGGGCCAGGCCGCGGCGACCGTGCTCGAAGAGCTTTTGTCCGATGGCACGCGCGGCACGGCGGTCGAGCGGTGGGTGAACGAAGTCTTCCACGACCTGCTCGGCAGGCAGGCCGACCCCGGCGGGCTGGTCTTTTGGAGCGGCCTGGAGGGGAGCATCGGCCGGCAGCAAGTCGTGGCCGACATCCAGAACAGCACGGAGTATCGCTCCGACCAGGTCGAAGCGGTCTATGGAACCTATTTGCACCGTCCGGCCGACCCCAGCGGACTGTCGTACTTCGTTTCCTTTTTGCAGGCCGGGAACACGGTGGAGCAGATGGAGACGGTGTTGGCCTCCTCACCGGAGTTCTTCGCGGTGGAGGGCGGCGGCACCAACGATGGCTTCCTCGATGTCCTATACCACGACGCTTTGGGCAGAGCGGTCGATCCGGCCGGGCGGCAGTTTTTCGATCAGGCGCTGGCCGCGGGCGCCACGCGGGGCGAGGTGGCGGCCGCCATCTTTTCGAGCGATGAATATCTTTCGGACGTCGTGAGCGGCATTTACGAGAATCTGCTTCAGCGACCGCCCGACACCGACGGCCTGGCTTTCTGGGTGGCCGCCTTGAAAGCCGGAGCGCACGACGAGCAGATTGTGGCGGGCATCGCCGCCTCCGACGAGTATTTCAGCAAGACCGCGGCTTGAGGACGGGTTAGGCGTGCCTTGTCAGCCGTCGATTGAGGGGTGGCGCGAAAAGCATTGTAGGGTGGGAGCGAGCGAGCTTGCGAGCGCCTGCCCACCGTTGGCGACGTCGATTACGGTGGGCCGTCGCTCGCAAGCTCGCTGGCCCCACCTTACGATATTCGGCCCCAGCCGCTCGGCGCGGCTGGTGCATCCAGCGCGAGGTTCCGATGTGTTGATACCAACAACGCGTTGTTGGTCTAGCCGCTCAGCGCGGCTGGTGCATCCAGCGCGAGGCCAGGCCGAGCGCGACGAGCGCGGCGGCGCCGACAACGAACAGCCACGGGCTGCCGCCGGAGGCGGCGGTGGCGGCGCACACGCCGCCCGTCACGGTGCCGAAAAACCCGCCCAGGGCCGTGCCGCTCTTCGGCCGCGGATAGCCGGCGCCGATGATCGCGCCCACAATCCCGCCGATCAACCCGCCGATCAGTGCGTGTATGTTGACCAGGGTCGGCTCCACCTTCGTAATCACAATCCTGCGGGCCAAAAGCGAGATCACGCCCGCCGCCGTGACCAGCAAGAACAGCGACGCCAGCGAAAAACCACCCGATGGTCGCGGCGGCTCCGGCACCGCCAGGTCGTCCATGAACGAGCGACGGCGCTGGGCGGCTGCTTCTTCGTCGGGCGACGTCGGTCCGTTGGTCGGTTCAATATCGGCCATCAATCAGCATCCCGTCGGCGCGGTGCCCCATGCGTTGGTATACCACCCGGTCGATGTCCTGCGACAAGAAACGCACCGAGCCGTCGCCGAAGGCGAACTGCGCTCCCACCGGGTGCCTGCTCTCGAAACCACCGACGACCAGCGCGGGCGCCCGGCCGCCAGGTACGCTCGGCGGCTGAAACTCATGCTCCACGTCCGTCGTGAAACTATAGTCCACCGCGCCGCGGTATTGCCACACCGCGCGAGACGCAGGCATGGGCGGCGACTCGCCACCCGGCGGCGTCGTTGCCGGAGCGCCCGCCGGACCAAGATCGACGCTCAAGGCCAATAGGCCGCCCGTGGACGAAGTGAGATTGATCGGCGTGCCGGTGTTCCGCAAGGTCGAGCGCGTACCGGAGATCCACCCCAGCTCGAAGTCGGTATTGAGCTTCTCGCCGTAGACGATCGTCTGCGCCCGGCCGTCGCGGATGTCGTTCCATTGAAGAGCGCTATTGAGAAACAGCACGCCGTGGTTGTCGCTGTCGATGGGCGCTTCGACGTCGTGGTGACAGCCGGCGTAGCTGCACGAGGTGACGTAATCCGACGGACAACACAAAAGCGTCAGGCGAAGCCGACGCACCGCGGCGTTTTTTGGATGATAGGCGCCGACGGTGAAGTCGATGTGCTGGAAAACGGTGGATTGCTCGATGAACGGCAGGATTTGCGCCGCCCAACTTAGATGGTAGCCGACGGGGCGGCTGCGGACTGGGCCGGCCGCGTCCACCGTCCCCGGCGGCAGCACTCCGTGGGCGGCCGTATAGTTTTGCGTGGCGATCATGATCTGGCAGAGGTTGTTCGCGCAGAGGTGCCGCCGCGCAGTTTCGCGCGCCCCCTGGATGGCCGGCAGCAAGACCGCGATCAAAATGCCGATGATGGCGATGACGATGAGCATCTCCACAAGCGTGAAAGCCCGCGGAGACGCAGAGCGGCGGAGTTGTCGTTGGTGGCTGCAATCGTGTATGAGGTAAACCATCTCTGTTCTTCTTACCACTGCCGTTCATCCAGCAGTTTTCCGTCGGCCCGGTGGCCGAGCTGCGAGAGGACGGGGGTGTTGCCCGCTTCCTGAAGAAAGTGAACCGAGCCGTCGACAAACGCCGCTTCAGCGCCGCCCGGATGATTGCTTTCGAAACCGCCCACAACCAGCGCCGCTTGGCCACCAGGCGGGGTGGCCGGGGTGGTAAGCAGAGCGGAGTTCATCGAGAGAGCCATGTCCCCGATGCTGGACAAGACGCCTGCCGGCTGGCTGCTGGCATTGATTGGGCTGCCCGTGTTCCGCAGCGTGGCCCGCGTGCCCGACAGCCATCCCAGGTCGGTCACCGTCACGAGCTTCTCGCCCGTCAAAATGGTCTGCGAGGTGCCGTCGGTGATGTCCCGCAGGCGGACGTGGCTGTTCAAAAAGAATACGCCGTGGTTGTCGACGTCGATGGGCGCTTCGACGTCGTGGTGGCAGCCCGCATAGTTGCTGGTGCCGGGTCCCGGCCCGAACGGCACGCCGCCGTCGGACGGGCAGATGAACACGTTCGCCTGCCAATTGCGGACCGGTAAGTTGGCCGCGGCGTAGGCGCTGGCCGAAAAGTCGAGCAGATTATAGGCGTTGCGCTGTTCGATCTGCGGCAGAATGTGGGCCAGCCAACTGATATGGTGCCCCTGCGGCAGGCTTTGAATCGGCCCCGACGCATCGAGCACGCCGGGCGGCAGAGAGCGAAAGGCCGATTCATAATTGGCCACCGCCAGCGCAAGCTGGCCGAGATTGTTGGTGCATTGCGCGCGGCGGGCCGCTTCGCGCGCGGCCTGCACCGCCGGAAGCAACAGCGCGATCAAAATGCCGATAATGGCGATCACCACCAACAGTTCCACCAGCGTGAAACCGCGCGAGCGTGCGGAATATCCGAAGGCTTGTCCGTTCATGTTCATTTTTCCGGTTGCGGTTGATAAACGATTTCTTTGTGTACTCGGACCGCTTCGACCGACTCCGAGGGGTATTCGACGTCGACTTCGATGGACCGCCGCCCCTCGTCGATCGCGGCGACGCGCAGACGGACCTTCGCAGCTTCGCCCGCGGGAAGGTCGGCCGCGGCGACCTCCCAGGTCTCGCCCCGATAGTCGCGCTCCTCGGCCAGTCGCGCCGCGGCCCGTTCGATGCCGGCTTCCGCCAGCCAGCGGGCCTGGCTTTCGCGCTCGCGAGAACGCAGCAGCTTGTGCTCCATCGCCGCCCAGCGGAGCAGCGTTCCGCCCATCGCCGTGGCCAGCACCAGGCAAACGAGCGCCATCATCACCACCACGCCGCGCCGCTTCATGGCTCCTCCTCGGTCGAGAACCGCGAGTCGCTCGCCAGGTGCGATTCAAGACTCCAGACATCGTGTTCGCCCTCGGCATGGCCGATTGTCAGACGGACCATGACCATCTCGTCGTCCGACAGCATAAACTCCGTCTCGGCGAGGTCTGCCAACGTGTAGGCCTCGCGACGCAGGACTGTCTGATCTTGGTACTCGGCCCGCCGCAGACGGTCGCCGTCTGGCCAGTATTCGATGGCCCGCGTTTCGGGACCTTGCAGGCGCAAATGATCGGGCGGCCTGGCCGCGGTGCTTGCCTCGCCATTCGCCGTGCAGGCCACGAGGGACGCTTTTCGGGCCGCGGCGACATCGGTGCGCCATTGCTGGGAAAGGCGCATCATCGCGCTGGTCCGCTCGAAGTGCTGCCGGCCTTGTTGCTCAGTTCGCAACAGCGTGCCCAGCAACACCGCCGCCGTCGCCATCAACACCGAGTTGACCGAGATCACCACCAGCAGCTCCACCAGCGAATAACCGGCCCGGCGGCGGCTGGCCCGGCGGACGCGGGCCGGGAGCGGTCGACTTGTTTGCTCATTGTCTGCCATCAGCTTTTGAGATCGTCCTGCTTGTTTCGCGGCCGTTTTTGCGGCGAAGCTCGACCCCGAAGGGGTCAAACTCATCAGCCCAGGGCAACGCCCTGGGTGTCGATCGGCGTCATTTTGGGCACCCCAACGGGGCGCGACCGGTAGGCGTTGGACACACAGGTCACGCCCTTTCAGGGCTACCATCGTTGCCGCGTACCGCACACCCAGGGCGTTGCCCTGGGCTGATGAGTCACGCCGCTTCGCGGCTACCGCGGTCATCATTGTTTCTCCTTTCGAAACACCCAGGTGGCAACGCGGTGCCGCGAGGCACCGCGGCTGCCGGACCGCCAGTGTACATCGACCTCGATCCGCTTGCCGGGCGGTGAACCGTCGATCGCAGCCACGCGGAGTGCCACCGTCCCGTCCGGCAACTGTTCAGCAATCTTTGACGCTTGCCGCAGTTCGTCAGCACGTTGAGGCGTGATCGAATCGTAAGCCCCGGCGGTCAGTCGCTCCAAGAGGTTGTCGGCGGCAACCACGGCCTTGGCGTGCAGGCCCGCCGATTGCCGCTGCCGGGCAACCGACGTCAGCAACGCGACGACGATCGTCAGCGCCGCGGCCAGCAGGGCGGCCGCCGCACAGCTTTCGACGAGCGTGAAACCCGAACGCGACCTTCTCATGTCAACTTCTCAATCAAGGAAATCAGGGGAACGAACAGCCCCACGACAATAAACAGCACCATCGCTCCCGCCGCAAGTACACAAAGCGGCACGAGCACTTCCAACCAGCGATGCATCCGCAAGGCGAAACGCCGCTCGATTCCTTCGGCCACCTCGCCGAGCGCCCAACTCAGATTGCCTACCCGCTCGGCGCTGTTCAGCAGCGCCAGCTCGCCGCGCCGCAGCAGACCTTGCTCGGCCAGGCATTCCTGCCAAGGCATGCCCTGCTCCATCCGCTCCATGGCCCGCCGCGAGTGCTGACGCATCGCCAACGAGGGACCATGTTCCGCCAAGGCCGCCAGTGCGGGCAGCAGCGGGCGGTCCGCCTGCGCGGCCACCGCCAGCGACCGCAGCACGAAGATGCTTTCGCGCCGCCGAGAAAGCATATTGAGGGGCGGCGGCAGCCAGGAGATCAAGTCGACGCTCCACAACAACAAAAAGCACGCCAGGCCGGCGAAACCCACGAGCACCAGAGGCCAACCGTAGTCGGCGAACCAGTCGCACGACTGGATCAGTGCCACGGTCAGCGGCGGCAGCTCGGCGTCGAAATCGTCGAAGATTTTGATAAACGCGGGCACGATCTTGACGGCCATGAAGGTCAACACCATCGTGCCAAACACGACGATCGTGCCGATATACCAGATCGCTCCGCCAACCCGCGTCATGGTCGATTGGCTGATGGGCTGACGGACGGCTTCGACCAGGGCGCCGCTGATGTTTCCGGTGCGGACGCCGACTTCGACCAGCGCCGCCGCGCGCCGCGGCACCAAGGGTCCCGCCACGCGCATCATCAGGCGGGGAAAGAAAAGCCATTCCGACCACACTTCGACAGCACCTTGGCGGCCCGCCTCACGAATGGCTTCGCCCAAGGGCACCCCGGCGTTCAACAGCGCCGTCAACCGCCGGCAACGGCGGCCCAGCGGTCCGCGGCACTCGTGCGAAAACGCTTCCACCGCGGGCGCCAACGGCATCCAGCGCCGCGCGGCCGCCGCCATCACCGCCAACAACGCCATTCGACGGCGCAGCAAGTAGCGGAAGATCGTATAGAGCAGCACGAATCCGGCGAAGAAGAAGAAAGGAATAGCCATGAAGTTGAGGAACACCAAGCAGCCTTCCACGAAACCGGTCACGATCATCACTCGGCCAATCACCGACATGATCAAGTGCAGCGGGTCTTCGCCCTCGGCCCGATCGCGATAAAACAGGTGCAGCGAGGCCAGCACGGCGATGCCCAACAGCACCAGTCCGGGAAAGCTCTGCGCGGTAACCAGCGTGCTGCTCATGTCAGCTTCTCGATCAAGGAAACCATGGGCAGGAGTGAAGCACTCATCAGAAACGCGGCCCCCCACAACACGAACAGAAAGGCGAGCGGCGGCACGACCGCGCGGAGCAGGCCGAGCTGGGCCTCCACGCGGCCCTCGAACATTTCGGCCGCGGTGCGCAGGGCATCGGCCAAAGCGCTCGTCGATCTGGCGGTGCCCGCCGCTTGCTCGCCCCAGCGTACCATCGGCCCCATGCTGTCAGGAAACTCCCGCCGAGCCATCAGGGCGTCGCTGAGGGCCCTGCCCGACTGTACGCCGGCGGCCACTTTCTGCGACGCATAGCGCAGGCTGGCGTCTTCACACCCTCGGCCGGCGATGTCGAGCGCCTGCGGCAACGGGACCTCCACCTCGACCAGAAGCGCGAGCAAGCGGGAATAACGCGCCAACGCCGCCCAGCGAATCACCGGTCCCAGCAACGGTACGAAGACGAGCAGCGCGCGCAGCTCGGCGGTCCGCATGGCCGCCCAGACAAACAGCCACGAAGCGGCGAGCACCGCGATGTTACCCGCCAGCATCCAGACGCCCGATCGCGATAACTCGCCCAGTGCCATCGTCGCGGCCGGCAGGTCGGCGTCGAAGTCTTCGTACACCTCCATCAGGCTGGGCACGACGGCGATGCAGAAGTAACCAAAGATCAACGACATCATCAACAACAGCAGGGCGGGATAACTGACGGCGAGCATGATTCTGCGCATGACGTCGGCCGAGTGACGCTCGGCGGCCACAAGCTCCGTGAGCACCCTGGCCAGCGAGGCCGAGCGCAGGCCGCCCGTGATGAGCGCCGTCAGATGGGGCGGCAAACTGCGCCCGCCCGCGGAGAGCGCTTCGTCGAGTTTTTCGCCGCGGTTGAGTTTGTCGGCCAACACCACGAGCGCCTTCGCGACCCGGCCGCGTGGCAGCTCGCGCGCGGCGGCGCGCAAGCCGTGCTCTAGCGACAAGCCGGATGCGACGAGCGATGCGAGGGTGCCGCCAAGGGCCGCCGCATCATCGCCATCGAGGTTGTTGGACATGGTTGGTTGCCGTCAGTCTTGCTCGTAGGGTGGGACCAACGAGCTTGCGAGCGCCGGCCCACCATAATCGACGTCGCCAACGGTGGGCCGGCGCTCGCAATCTCGCTGGTCCCACCCTACATTAGAAGCGCGTGACTCTTGTGCTGGAAGCGGCATTAGGGTGTGCTCAGTGTTTTCAACAGGTTTATCCAAGGTACGAACAGCAGCAGGGCATACACCAACGCGGTCGTGCCGCCGATCGCGAGCGTGAGGTAAACCGGCAGAAACGTCTGCACGGTTTCGGCCCGCTGCCGGGCGTGCTCATGATAACTAAGGGCGGCCTGACGCAACGAAAAGCCGAGCAACCGTGCTTCTTGGCCGGCCGACAGAAACCAGGCCGCCAGCGGAGGAAAGTGGGCTGCCCGCTCGAGGTACTCCGCCGGCCCGGCGCCCCGTTCGATCGCCGCCGCCAAACGGTCGGCCTCGGCCTTCAAAGCTCGATCGCCGCTGGCCGCCGCCGACAACCGCAGCCCCTCGCCCAGCGGCACGCCCTGATCGACCAGCAGGGCCAGCACATCGGCAAAAGTCGCCAACCGGCACGATCGCACCAATCGCCGAGCACCGGGCACCCAAGCGAACCCATGCCCGGCCCCCAGCGAAAGCGCCCGACGCGATCGCCAGAGCCACGCGGCGACGATCGGCAACACGATCAGGGGTCCGATGGGCGCCCACCAGGCCACGCTCGTGCCGAGTTCGGCAAAGCGAGCAAGCCAATTGGCCGAGGTCACGTGAAAGTCGCGAAAGCCGGGCAGCACCTGCGGGATAAAAAACGTCACGAAGCCGACAAACAGCGCCCAGCCCAAGAGCAAGATGATGACCGGATAGATGAGCGCTGTGGCCGCCACGTGCCGCAATTCCGCCACGCGCCGGGCCGTGACGGCCAGACCTTCCAGCGCCGCCGCCAGCCGACCCGACTTCAAGCCGGCCGCCACGATCGCTTGATAGAGCGGCGGGACCTCATCGCCGAGCGCTTGCAGGGCCGCGTCGAGCTGTTCGCCTCGCGAAAGCCGCTCGGCGAGAAGCGTGGTCACGCGGCCCAAGCGGCCGGGCAAGTCGTGCCCCACATCGACGAGACCGCGCTCCAGCGGCACGCCCGCACGCACCAGCGCGGCGATCTCGTCGTTCAGGGCGATGAGATCATCCAGCGTGAATCCGCCTCGTGGCGAGAGCAATTCCACAACCCGCTCCCAGTCGTCCGGACCCGACTTTGCGACGTGGCCCCCTGAAAACGGTGATTATACGAAGCGAACAGCAAGAACGCCAGCAGCAGCAATGGGTATACTGCGCACGCGGCGGTCGTTGAGACAAAAAACGGTGGCTGGGGCAGAGCCGCGCGCTCGGCCAGTTCCCCATTTAAGGCTCCACGGCGGCGATGCCCCGGTCGCGCCACCACCGGGGCATCGCTGGCCGACGGCGCGTTTCGGTGATGCCGGGTCGCTCTCGGCCAGCTTCTGCCCCAGCCACCGCGATTGGTCTCATTGCTGCCGGCGGGAACCGAATCTGATAAACTTCAGGCATGCGTCTCGGTCTGTTTGGGGGAACCTTCGATCCGGTCCACTTGGGCCACTTGCTGCTGGCCGAATACTGCCGCGAACAGTGCCGGCTGGACGCGGTGTGGTTCCTGCCGGCCGCCGAGCCGCCGCACAAGCAGCGTCCCGACCTGACGCCCGCCCGGCAGCGCATCGAAATGTTGCAGCTTGCGATTGGCGGGCATGAGGCATTCTCGGTGTGTACGCGCGAGGTCGAGCGCGGCGGAGTGAGTTACACCGTCGATACGCTGGGCGAGTTGGCCGCCGAGCAGCCCTCGCGGCAGCTTTTCTTTCTGCTTGGCGGCGATTCGCTGGCCGATTTGCCGCGATGGCGCGAGCCGGCGAAGATTTGCGAGCTGGCCATGCCGGTGGTGGTGGCACGGCCCGGCAGCCCGCCGCCCGATTACACTTCGCTCTCCTCGCTCGTTTCGGCCGAACGGCTGCAACAGATTCGCGCCTACCAGGTCGACATGCCGCAGATCGGGCTGAGCAGCCGCGAGATCCGCCGCCGCGTCGCCGCCGGTCTGAGCATTCGCTACCAGACCCCCCGTGCCGTGGAAAAATACATCCAAACGGCGCGGCTTTACCAAGTCGGGTAGGCAAGCTGTAACGCGCCGGCCAACTTTGATCGTCGCCGCGTCGATGCGCGTTGTGCGGGAAGTCCTTGATAAACGTTGCCGACTTTGCCCGCTGCGCCAGTTGATCCTAGAGAACCTTTGCACAAAGCGCTGCCATTCCAGGGCGGCGCTAATCTTGCCCGTGAGCGGCTGGCGATGATTCTTGCAAAGGCAAACCGGGCAGGAACAGCGTCGGGTAACGTTTCCAACATTGCGGCAGATGCGAATATGTCCACGCACCACCCTTTTCGCGATGCTTCTGTGCGGCGCCCTTTAGGCCGCTGGCTCTTGCCGGCGGCTGTGCTGGCCGCCGCCGCGACCACCGCCCGCGCTCAAGAAACGGACGCAGCGTCCGCCGGCCAGCCACCGCTCTATTCCATCTCCTCACGCTACGCGGCGAACGACCGTGCGAACACATTCGCTCAGCCCGCCGGGCCCGTCTTCTCGGCGCCCAGCGTGCGGACCGCACCGTCGTGGCGGGGAATGAACTGGAAACCGCCCGCCGATTCCGTCTTCGGTGGCGTCGAGTATTTGCTGGTGCGGACGCACTTCAGCGAAGCCATCGCCTACGTGCAGGCGACCGATACCCTCGCCAACGGCGTGCCGACCGCATCGGTGCAGTCCCGCGAGATCAACTTTCCCTACAGCTCTGCGTTTCGCACCTACCTGGGCTATAACTTCACGCCCTCATCCGCCCTGCAATTCACCTATTTTCACTTGGGCGACAGCGCCTCGATCAGCGCCACGCCCGGAGCGCCGAACCAATACTTTGTCGACGCCTATACGGGCCGCACCAATTTCGGAGACTCGACCACATCGAACTCGTCGGTGCGGCTGAACGTCTTCGACCTGGACTGGATGGGCCGCTATTCGGTGGGCGACGGCCGGCTGAGCCTGCGTCCCGCCGCCGGTGCCCGCTGGGCCGACGTGCGGCAGCACAACGACACGTCCGTGTTCGCTCCCGGCGGCAGCATCATCGACACCGGAACGTTCAACAGCCATTTCACCGGCTTCGGCCCGCACTTTTCGCTGTTCGGACAGTATCGCCTGCGGCCCAACAGCCCCTTCTCGCTGATTGCCCGCGGAGCCGGGTCGCTGTTGGTGGGCGGCTTCAACAATACGGAGGGCGCCACCTTCACGGGCATCGCCAGTGCCAATCAAGCGGCGCATCGCACGCTGACGGTCCCCGTGCTGGAGGCTGAAATTGGTGGCTCGTGGCAGCCCACGGAGAACCTGATGTTCTCAGCCGGCTGGCTCTGGCAGGCATGGTTTGACATGGGCGTCTCAGGCGGCACGACCTACAGCGGCAACTTTGCCGAGAGCGACTCCGCGAGCATCATGTCGTTCGACGGTCTCTTCCTCCGCGGGATGTGGCGCTATTAGCGCGCCGTTCGTTCGCCGCCGGCTTTGGAGACAAGCCTATCCCACCACCACCCGCGGGCGGCGAGCGGCATCGGGCTGGGCGCGACGCACCAGCTCTTGCACCATCCAAGGCACGTTGCCTTCGCCCCACAACAAAAAATTCAGGTTCGCCGCCAGCGGCGTCTCGTGCGACCAGCCGAAGATGATCTCCGGCGGTGTGCCGACCCGGCAAAACTCCAGCCCGATCGCCGCGATCACGTGCGACACCGACGCCGCCCCCGATATCCGAATCACTTCCAACTCACCCTCGTGCTCGATCTTCATCAATGGCTGCGGGTGAAACTCGCTCGGATCGCCCAGGTAGACCTGGATGAAAATCAAGAACGTGTCGGGTGGAAGCCGGTGCTTGCGCCGCACGTCGAGGTTCTTTTCCGTCAACGGAAACTGGCCGGGACGGTGCGGCACGAGCACCTGGAACTCCAACTCGCGCACCTCCTCCCATCGCCGGCGCGAGGCCTCGTCGGCGAAGGCAAAGCCGCGAAAACGCAGCTCCGTGCTGCGGATCCAACGCGAAATGCTGGAGGACGTCAGGATGGTGGCCACGAAGGCCATCGCGATCACGATGCCCGAACGATGGTAAAAAATCGCCAGCAACATCATGGTGCTGAAGAATGCGCAGCAGAAGGCGAACGGCCCGGCCACCAGCGTCCGCCAGCGCGACTGCCGCCACGAGCGCGAAACATCGGCCAGCCCCGCCAGCGAAGCGCCGGCCAGCAGTGCCAGCACGCTCGTGGCGTAGGCCCACTGCTGGGCCGAGACGCTGGCATGAAACACGACCGTCACCACCAAGATAATCGTGTTGAAGAGGTGCATCATCAGGCCATAACGACGCGCCCAGGCGAGTTCCATCCCCGCGCGGTGCAGGCTGCCGGGCACCAGGTCGCGCAGGGCGATGATGCTGCTGGCTCCGGCCAGGCAGAGAATCAGCACGGTGCAGAGGTCGTAACCGCTGCCGAACCGGTTGCCGAACCAGGCGTTCAACTCGGCCGAAGGGATCTGCTCGACCAGCTTGCCGCCGTGAGCCATGTAAGACAGGGCCCGGTGCTCGGCGGGTTGCACCAGCCCGACAGGCCCCTTGGGCACCAGCAGCGTGCAGACGAAGACCGATGTGCTGACATAGACGCCCATCAGCACCGCGGCCAGCAGCATCAGCTTGCGCGTGTTGCGAGCGCGCCCGCGCAGATCGTGCGGCCCGGCGCCGCTCCCTTTGACCAGCGGCGCCGCGGTCATGCTCAGCTCGAAACCGCTGATGGCCAGGGCCATTTGGGGAAACGCGACGACCACCAAGGCCAGTAGACGCCACACGAGCGAATGAACGTCGTCGGTCTTTCGCCAGACGCCGCCATGCTCCACGACCTGCGTCCACCACTGCGAAACCAGCTCGCGGTGCTGGGCGATGTGCCACAGCCCGCTGCCGATGACGATGCCCGACATCGCCAGATAAGCGACCGTCACCACCAGCGCCAGCCGCAGGATGTTGCGCGTGAAGCCGCCGTGCAGCAACCACAGCAAGCCGAACGCCAAGATGGAGAGCAGCAGCGTCAGCCCGACGTGTTGCGTCCAATAGGGCGCCACGTGCTGCCAGAGCTTCGGCCCCATCCACTCGCTCACGCGCTCGTCGGCGGGCGTCCACTGAGTCACTACCTCGTGCCAGTGGGGATTGGCCAGTACGTGGATGGAGGCGTCGGCCACCGACAGGCTGCGCGTGAGCACGAAGTCGGCCGCGATAAATCCCATCAGCACCAAGATCACCAGCTTGCCGCCCCAGCCGGGCAAGGTGCGTTCCAGCAGGCCCGTGGCCCCTTGGCCTTGCGGCGAGCGGCCGACGACATAGGCATAGACGGGCAACACCAGCGCCAGCGTCACCAGCACCATGAACAGTGCGGCCAACGGCGCCAGCGGGCCGGCGGCCTCGACGATGATCGAGGGAAGATAGGCCAGCGTGCTGAAGTAATCGAGGCCCACCAGCCCCAGCACCAGCAGCCAACTGCTTGGCTTGATTGGCGGGCGAACGTGCAGCAAGCGACTCATGGATGGTTATTCGCGCATCGGGGCGGAAGATTGCGGCGGAGCGGCGTCGGGCATCAGCCGTCAGGCACCGTCTACTTTAGCAAGCGAAGGAGAGTTGGACAGCCCGCCGCCGGAGACGGACGGGGGGCCGGGGTGTCTTGCTTGGCCCTTCTTTGGCAGGGCGTTGAAATCCTTCGGCCAAGCCGCTACCTTGTGCTGATTCTTCCGCTTGACCCAATGTTTGAGGGGCAGCACGCATGGCGGCACCGACGATCATTACCGAACTCGTGGAGCGGTTCGAGCGCAACCGCCCGTCGTATCAGGCCACGGTCTACAACGAGACGCAGCTCCGCCGCGAGTTTCTCGATCCCTTCTTCAAGGCCCTCGGCTGGGACGTCGACAACGAACGCGGCCACGCCGAAGCCTATAAAGACGTCATCCACGAAGACGCCATCAAGGTCGGCGGGGCGACCAAGGCGCCCGACTACTGCTTTCGCATCGGCGGCCGGCGGATCTTCTTTCTGGAAGCCAAAAAGCCCTCGGTCAATCTCCGCGACGACGTGAGCGCCGCCTTCCAGCTCCGTCGCTACGCCTGGAGCGCCAAGCTGCCGCTCTCCATCCTCTCCGACTTCGAGGAGCTGGCCGTCTACGACTGCCGCGTCAAGCCCGACAAGCTCGACAAACCCTCCGTCGGCCGCGTGCTGTTCTTCAGCTACGGCGAGTACCTCGATCGCTGGCAGGAGCTGGCCGATATTTTTTCGCGCGAGGCGGTGCTGCGCGGCTCGTTCGACAAGTTCGCCGAAAGCACCAAGCTGAAACGCGGCACCGCCGAGGTCGATACGGCGTTTCTGGAAGAGATCGAATCGTGGCGGGAATCACTGGCCAAGAACTTCGCCCTGCGCAACGACATCGGCCAGCGCGACGTGAACTTCGCCGTGCAGCGGACCATCGACCGCCTGATCTTTTTGCGGATGTGCGAAGACCGCGGCATCGAAACCTACGGGCAGCTCATGACGCTCCTCAACGGCGAGGCCGCCTACCGCCGGTTGCTGGAGGTTTACGACCGGGCCGACGAGCGCTACAACTCGGGCTTGTTTCACTTCCACGCCGAGCGCGGCCGGGCCGAGCCGCCCGACGAGCTGACCATGCGGCTGGCGCTCGACGACAAGCCGCTCAAAGAGATCGTTCGCGGCCTCTATTATCCCGACAGCCCGTATGAGTTCTCCGTGCTGCCGGCGGAAATCCTGGGGCAGGTATACGAGCAGTTTTTGGGCAAGGTGATCCGCCTCACGGCCGGCGGGCACCGTGCCGTGGTCGAAGACAAGCCCGAAGTGAAGAAGGCGGGCGGAGTGTTCTACACGCCGGCCTACATCGTCGATTACATCGTTCGCGAGACGGTGGGCAAGCTGGTCGAGCGCAAAACTCCCAAGCAGGTCTCAAAGCTGCGCGTGCTCGACCCGGCCTGCGGCTCGGGCTCGTTCCTGGTGGGCGCGTTTCAGTTCCTGCTCGACTGGCACCGCGACTGGTACGTCGACGACGGCACTGAGAAGCACACCAAGGAGATCTTTCAGGGGCCGGGCGGGCAGTGGCTGTTGACGACGGCCGAAAAGAAGCGGATTTTGCTGAACAACATTTTTGGCGTCGACATCGACAGCCAGGCCGTGGAGGTGACGAAGCTCTCGCTGCTGTTGAAGGTGTTGGAGCGGGAGAACCGCGAGACGTTGGAGCGTCAGTTGCGGCTCTTGCGCGAGCGGGCGTTGCCCGACCTGGGCAACAACATCAAGTGCGGCAATTCGCTGATCGGCCCCGATTTTTATCGCCAGCGGCAAATGACTCTTCTCGACGAGGAGGAGCAGTACCGGCTCAATCCGTTTGACTGGAACGCAGAATTTCGCGAGATTCTGCGTGGGAAAGATGGTGGTTTTGACGCGGTGATCGGTAATCCACCGTACGTCAACGCCTGTGAGCTGTTTGAGGCAACACCGCACGTTCGCGACTACATCAATGCATCTGGTGTATTTGAGACCGCGACACGGCACTGGGATTTATACGTTCTCTTTCTGGAAAAGGCGCTTTCCCTGTTACGGCCTGGCGGGCGCGTTTCATTCATCATTCCGTTCTCGTTTGCCATTCAAAAATACGCTGAGTTGTCGCGCAAGTTGCTGCTCGAGCGGTTCACTATCGAGAGTATTGCCGATCTAAGACAAGTCCGCGTGTTCGAGCAAGTTCCGGTGATAACCATCATCCCTGTCGTTGAAGCTGGCCCACCTTCCGCGAGACATCGTATCGAGGTCAGGCGTCCTGGACCGAATGCGACGCGGCGGCACGCCGGCACGATCTCGCGCTCGCATTCAGTACCGCAAAAAGTGCTGCTTGCGCAGGACGAGCGCATGCTGCGCCTCGACATTTCGGACGCGACCCTTGCCGTGTGCGGGAAAGTCGAGGCTCTCAGCCGCCCGGTCGGCGACATCTGCCTCGTAAACTACGGTGCCCAGATGTCGAGCCGCAAGAAGGGGAAATTTGGCAAGGCGTACGTCCAGCGACGCAGCGCCATGACCGACACTTGCCGAAAGACGATCAGCGGCCGCAACCTTTATCGCTATTCAACTCGGTGGGAGGGGAACTACGTCGAGTGGGCGCTTGCGCCCGAAATGTACGGCGCACGCGAGGAATGGTTTTTCGAGTCGCCAAAGCTGATGATTCGGGACATTACCGGGACGCATCGGCTCGAGTTGGCCGTCGATTTTAGCGGACTTTATTGCGACCATACGATCTTATGCGGCCTCCGCTACTGTGATGTCGCCCCATTTCGCGAGGTTCCGAAAAGCGCCCGCGAGGCGTCAGCTACTTATTCCCTGTATCTGCTGCAGGGCCTTTTGGCAAGCCGATTGATCTCTGCCTACTACTACTGGAAACTGACCGGAGAAGGTGTCCGGATCGGCGGAGGGTTTCACACGTATCCGAAAACCATTCGGCAACTGCCCATCATTGACATCTCAAGGCTATCGGCTCGTCAGAACCCGATGCTGGTTCAGATTGGCTCGCTGTCCGAGCGAATGGCAACGCTCGAGAGCCAACGCCTCAAGGCACGCGTGCCGAACGAAAAAACCCGACTGACAAGGGAAATCGACGCGACGGATCGACAGATTGACGATTTGGTCTTTGAACTCTATGGGTTAACGCCGACAGAAGTAGCTCTCGTGCATGCAGCGACGGAGCGTACTGGCGGCCTCGATCGAGAAGCCGACGCTGACGATTGATGGCGGCGCATCGAATGCGGGCGGAAGAAACGGAGATCAGTCAGGTCGGCGGAGGGGCGATGGCACGTCGAACTTTCGCGCGCTGCTCGGCGCAGACATCGCGATTGCCGAGCGCGCGATGCCCGGATCTTTTTGGCCGCGTCGCGAACTTGGAGGCCAAAGGGGTCAGAACTATTTTATACTAGTTTTGACCAGTTGTGCGCTCCTTGTGGCGACCGCTGATTCCGACTTCGCTCGCGACTGCCGGCCGGTATGCGCAGCGATTCATTCGCTCACGGTCGGTTACGGTGGTGGTAGACTTCCGGGCATCGTGGCGCATTTCCACGGTCACGCGATCCACAGATCGCGACAAGCCTGTTCGTAGCTCTGCTCGAGATCGAGCGGAATGACGAGAGCCTCCGCCAGCCACAGCGGCAACCGCGGCAGCGGCTCAGCGACGGCAAGCGCGTGTGACCACGACTCCAGGACCGCTTGCGGCCCTC